>SAMEA3387519__coassemble_6150_pt1 | contig 2084 bp, 4 predicted proteins | sample SAMEA3387519__metabat2_low_PE_011 | metagenome-assembled genome bin SAMEA3387519 (sample SAMEA3387519) | Felis catus | biome: Faeces | place: United Kingdom | collected 2012 | reverse complement strand
TGTTTCTTAAATGTGGTTGTTCATGGCTTGAAAACAATTATGGAATTGATGTAGAATCTGCTAATTTTGATTATTATACAGAAGTAGTAATATCTAAATATTTAGCAAGTGCTATTGAGAATGGGAATCAAATCGCAATGATAGTTGGTTTGAAATGACTTCATATTCGTTGGGCTTTAACTTTCAACCAATTGAAATGGGCAGAAACAATACAATAAAATTTTGCAATTTCAATGTCACATATTCTGAAGGATTGAAAGAATATCGAAGCGTTTGTTGGGATATAATGTTGATCTTAGCGAATAATAAATTATTAAAAAAGAGAGTTATGAATTTTTTATATGATTACGCAAACCACCTTTATGGAGATGTCGATATTGAATTAGTAAAGGGATATTGTGAATATGTTGAAAAGTTGCTCTCAGAGATATGTTGTGATGATATTGATTTTTTTTGAATTGATTAATTGTTTGTCTAATAACATAAATAAACTTAGTCTTTCCACATCAAAAATTAAAAATTTTGTACAAACAGCAAATCACTTATTTACTGATATAACCAAAAATCGGAATGATTTTTATAGTAACGAAGGAATTAATCTTATTGTTAATCAGTTTGATGTAGAAAAATTAAAAGTATTCTTAGACGAGTTTATGAGATGTGGTCCTAATCTAGATGTTCATCCTACAAAAATATTACATGTGTTGAATAGGAAAACTGATTCATAACAATTTTTTGAGTCCGTTAAAGAAGCTCAATTTCCTCAAAAGATGTATTGGCGTTATATTTTCTTTGATACATTGCCAGAATAAAAAGTGAATGAAAACATGTTGCATGAGTTTATAATTTTTTTAAAAGATGATGTCGCGAATGTTGAAAAAGTTGCTAAGTATAGAAATATAAAGGTGTTGGATAAATTTCTAAGCATTGAGCCTGATATATATAGAAAATTATGCTTATATTTTGTTTTAAATTATAGTTCTAATCCACTAATTATTGGATCTTATTTATCGAATCTATTTGATATTTGAACATATTCGTTAGAAAAATTGAATGAATTATTTAAGGGCGATTTAGATTTTGTGTCAATACTTTACAATCTGTTGAAAGAAGATTTGTATATATGGACGTTTGGGAATATATTCAAAGAGTTGTTGGTGAATAGAGAGGATAATAGTTCTGCTGCCAGCCAGAGGCAATAACAATGGATAAAGTTAATTGTAGAAGATAATGCATTTAATGATTGTATCAAAGATATATTTGAAGGTAAATGCGAACTGGATGATGATATAAGAATTATTGCTATCAAAGCATTTATTGATACAAACCAAGATTATGATACTTTTAAACAATTAAAACTTGTACCAAGCCATTGGAGCGGCGTTAATAGTTTTGTACCTGCGTATCAGAAGCAGATTGACTTTTATAAATCATGTTTCCGTTTTTGCTGAGATAAGGTTCTTGAAGCACAAAGCATTTATTTAAGAAAAAAATATCGTATTTAGAGAATAGTACTGAAAGAGAAAAAATAGATAATATCATGGATGATATGTTGATGTGATGTAAATTACTCAAGTGTATTAACTGCATGTCGATAAAGCTAATGATTAAAAGATAAAGAGTGATCTTTTGCGGTAAAGATCACTCTTTTGATAGAAAATAAAAAAGATCATCCGATTGAGACAGGGTACAAAAAAAGAAGTCATATGACTTCTTAATCCTTCATTACGCGATTTCGTTAATAGCTTTTGCTAAACGTGCTTTTTGACGGCTAGCGTAGTTTTTGTGGTGAATACCTTTAGCTACGGCTTTGTCCAATTTTGAACTACAGTCGTTGTAAGCTGCTACAGCAGCTTCTTTATCTTTAGCATCAACAGCTGCTAATACAGCTTTAATACTTGATTTCAATGCTGATTTTTTAGATACGACTAATTTGTGAGCCTTGTTATTTGTTTTAACACGTTTCTTTTGAGATTTAATCTGTGGCATGAAGTGCACCTCCTGACATAAATTGCAAATGGATTATAGCAAAATTTCTGATTTATTGCAACACAACTTCAAAAAAATACGCTATAATACTCTAG
>SAMEA3387519__coassemble_6028_pt1 | contig 2120 bp, 6 predicted proteins | sample SAMEA3387519__metabat2_low_PE_011 | metagenome-assembled genome bin SAMEA3387519 (sample SAMEA3387519) | Felis catus | biome: Faeces | place: United Kingdom | collected 2012 | reverse complement strand
CATTAGAATTTAAAATTTATCTATTTTATGAGTCCTTTTTCTTGACGTAGTACCAATTTGTAAATTTCCAGTTTGTGGCATCAATGAAATGTTTAAAACTGATTTATATAGTTTCACACATCTCTGTAATTGTATATTATAAAGTTTTTCATATTCTGATAGTACTTCTCCCAAATAGCCTTCATATTTTTTTCTAATGGAATATGCCCATCCAGGTCCAAAATTATAATCCGTATCACCACTCATATTAATGGACTTGTTCCCAAAAACAATTTCCATATAACTTCTTTCTTTATTCTTTACAATGGTTTTATCATTATCAATACCATAAAATAATTTATATAATATCCATGCCAAATCACTTGTGTCAAACTCTTCCATTAACCATTCTTTTCCTTAAAATTCCAGTTTATCGTTATATCTAACTTAATTATATCAAATATACTTATTGCCATAAAGTAAAGCATTTTTCCTATCATAATCTTCAAGTAACTTATAATTATCATGTTTAGTAATATCGTATTTGCCAGATAAGAATGGTCTTACTCCTCTAAGTTGGAATATACACTTGCTACCATCCATAACAGTGATTTCATCTTGACTCATTAAATCTTTACCAGTCTTTTGATAATTCAGTCCATAACTATTAGCATTTGATCTAGTTTCTGAAGTGTTATATAAATCAATTGTTTCTTTACCAAGTGTTCAGATAATTCTTTTAGTGTTGTTTTCTCTTTTCCACCTAAGAATAATGTGCTATCACATTTACCAACAATCATATCTGCGTTATCTTTATAGATAGCTTTTAATTGTGATTGTGCTTGTAATGTAATACTTGCAGAAAATTCTCTTGAACGAATTGTAGCTATCAACTTTTCAAACTTAGGAATTAAACCAATATTCGCAAACTCATCTAATAGAAACCTAACATGGACTGGTAATCTATCAGCATATTTATCATCCGCTTTATCACAAAGTAAATTAAATAACTGTGAATACATAATTGATACCACAAAATTAAATGTATCGTCTGTATCTGAAATAATGACAAACAAAGCATTTTTTCTATCTTTTAATGTATCAAGGTCTAATTCATCTCCATTTGTTAAATGTGATTCATCAAAAGATTGACTATCTCAATAATGATCTTCACTATACAGATATTCAAATCATGGACAAACAAAAAGACATTGATTATACCGTTCTTTGTATTTATGAGACGCCACAAAAGATTGACATGCAAATGTTGATGGATGTACCAACCGTATTCTCTAAATACAGAGTGAATCTTGAAGATGTAGTTACGCTACAAGAAAAAAAGAATAGCTTTGATCACGACTAAATCACGAGTGTCTTGAATTAGAAAGCTTAAGAAAAGAAGCCAAAGAAAAATCAAATGACCTTGATCGATATCGTAATCTTAAACAATATGTTGAAAATCAATTGAGTTCCAATCGAACTGCCATTTGTAAATGTCAACATATCAAAAAGTCTAGAAACGCACAAAAGCCCCTTTAATTAGGAGCTTTTCCTGCTTTTACTCTTCCTGTTTTTTAAGACGTGCAAGACACTCTTCAACATCCTCTTCATATTCATCAAAGCTTGTATAGTCTAGAACATTACATATTTTTCAACCTTATCCGAATCCCAAATAGAATTCTTCCATTCCCTTTGAAGCGCGAATAAATAGTCTTTCTCCAAATTATAATCATATTGATTGATCCCAAAACGATTATCCGGATCATACTTTTCAGCCCACTTATCCTGCATCATCATTCGAGTGATCGCAAGTCCAATCATTTGTTTTCTACTTAACATACTTCTTACCTACTCTATTCGATCTGGAATTAACTCATCACCTTCATATTTAAAGACATATTGCTTGTTTAAATCTTTATTCTTTAATGAAAACCACACTTCTGTATCCGACTGTTGAGTTATTGAATCCACATAATATGCTTCATTCTCAATTTGGTCATTTGCACTTTCAATCAATTCCTCATCTGAATAAGGTATTGAAGTTAGAACTTCTTTAGTTTCTCTTAGTTCGGGTTGTGCCTTTGTACAGCATGTTAATAATAGTAAAACCAAAACTAATATTTTCATACAATTCTATACGT
>SAMEA3387519__coassemble_3184_pt1 | contig 4576 bp, 4 predicted proteins | sample SAMEA3387519__metabat2_low_PE_011 | metagenome-assembled genome bin SAMEA3387519 (sample SAMEA3387519) | Felis catus | biome: Faeces | place: United Kingdom | collected 2012 | reverse complement strand
CTTTTTTTCATTCATGATACATTTAATTTAGGTGAAGATTATGAAGTATCAAGAATTAATGAAAGAAGTAGAAGGTGTTGGAAAACTAAAGTTAAGTGAGCAGGAAAATTTTTATCGTGATGTATTAAATGAAAGTTCAAATGATTTAGAAGTTGTAGTTGCGGCCACCTTTTATTTGGGTATGGCTTATTATTATGAAGGAAATTTTAATAAGGCAAAAGAGATTATTGAACCGATCATTTTGCAGTATCAAAGTATGCCATTTGTAAGAGAACTTATTTCTGCATTCAATTTAATGGGTGTCATGCTCTATTATGATGGGGCAAATGTTTCAAGTCGTTATTATTACGAAAAAGCTTTACAGATTGCGATGGAACATGAGGATGTTGGACATTATTGTTATGAGTATAATAATATTTCAATTACGTACGTAAAGCAGGAAAAGTATGAAGAGGCTTTAGATAGTATTTTAAAAGCCAAAGAATTCATGCCTTGTTGCGTTGAAGATATGGGTGCCTATGTCTATTTGAATTTAGCTTTGATTTACAATAGCCTAAATCAAGTGGATAAGGCTTTAGAAGCATTTAATATGGGTTTAGATGAGCATGATGGCAAACATATTATTTTAGAAGATTATTTGAATTGCGGTATTGAATTATTTAGTAAAGCCGATATGGATTTTGAATTTAATAGATGTGCTGATGAACTTGAAAAACGTATTGAGACTATGTATGCGGTAGAATATATAGATGCTTGTATTGCTTTATTTGATTATTATTTAGAGCAGAAGATGTTTGATCAAGTCAAAGCCATCTTACGATATATGGATTCATATATGGCTAAACATCCGGATGAGATTCGTTAAGGCTTGATGGTTGAATCTTCTCGATATAAATATGGCAAAGTTATTTGCGATTTGGATGTCATAATTTTGGCATTAGAGAAAAAGAATGCATATTATGAGAGGATTTTTGAGGAGGAACAAGTTCGTCGTTGTCATGATACAGAGCGTTATTTTGATATGAATAGAAAGCTTCAACTCGCCTTAGAAAATGAAACAAAGGCTAATCAAGTTAAGATGCGTTTCTTGGCAAGCATGAGCTATGATATTCGTACACCAATCAATGGGATTATAGGAATGCTTCAAGTGATTCAAAGATGTGGTGATGATAAACAACGCATCAAAGATGCCTATGATAAGATGTGGATATCAAGTACGCACTTGTTGTCTTTGGTAAATGATATTTTAGATATTCGAACATTACAAACGGATTCGGCTGTGTTGGAAAATAAATCGTTTGAATTAAGTCAATTATTAGGTAGGGTTCAAACTATTATTGATCTACAGGTATCGAATTATAAGATTGAATTGTTTATGAAGACTCAAATAGAACATGGTCATTTGATGGGTAGTCCTACACATATTGAGAAGGTCTTGTTGAATCTTTTAAGTAATGCGATCAAATACAATAAGCCAAATGGTAAAGTGTATTTGTCTGTTAAAGAAAAAGTGGATTGTTTTGAATTTGTTGTAGAAGATACAGGAATTGGAATGAATGAAGAATTCATACAAAACAAATTGTTCAAACCTTTTGTTCAAAAAAATACATGTATAGATGATGCGGGTTTAGGGATGAGTATTGTGCAAGAGTTTGTAAAGAAGATGGATGGCACAATCAAGGTGGAAAGTAAAATTGATGAAGGTACTCAATTTATTGTTCAACTTCCTTTAGAGATTGATTTGAATCCTGTTGAGAATAAATCTTTAAAAAATCAAACAATGTCCATTGAAAATCTATCTATACTTGTCGTGGAAGATAATGAGATCAATATGGAAGTGATAGAGTTTATGCTTCAAAGTGAAGGGGCTATTGTGTATAAGGCTAAAAATGGTAAAGAGGCTGTAGAACAGTTTGATCAAATCAATGATTTAGATTTGATTCTAATGGATCTTAGGACGCCTATTATGGATGGGTATGAGGCGACTATACAAATTCGAAAAAAAGATAAAAAGATTCCAATCCTTGCGATGAGTGCCAATGCGTATATGCAAGATATACAGAAATGTTACAAGGACGGTATGAATGGGCATATCAGTAAACCTTTATATTTAGAGGATCTAAAAGATCGAATTATTCAAATTATATAAAAAGCCAGGTTTTTCCTGGCTTTATTAAATGATGATACCATTGCAGTGATCAATTTCATGTTGAATGATTTGAGCAACAAAACCAGAATAGGATTGTTTACACTTTTTAAAAGATTCATCTTGGTATTCAACGGTGATATTTTCATAACGAGTTGTATTTCTTTCACCCTCTAGTGATAAACACCCTTCTTTGACTTTGTAAGGTCTAGATTTCTTTGTGATTTTTGGATTATACATCACAATTTGTGCAGGTCCAATCGCAAAGATAATAATATTTTTAGAAACACCAATCATATTGGCTGCCATGCCTACACATTGATTACTATAAGCTTGTAATGTATCTTTTAGATCTTGAGCCACTTGTGTATCCATTTTTGTAGCTGGAACGGATTTTATAGCTAAGAAAGCTTCATCTTTCATTATTGGTTTAATCATAACATACCTCTTTTCTTCAAAAATCATATTTGTTTTAGATGTTTTTTTCAAGTATAATTGGCATATGCTGAAAAATATAGTATTTGATTTAGGAAATGTATTGGTTAAATTTGATTCAAATGAATTGATTTATAGCTTCTTTAATGAAGGACAAGAGGAAGTGAAATCATTCTATTTTGATTCTTTATGGGATGAGTATGATCAAGGACTCTATTCAGTGGAAGAAATGATTGAAAAGGGAGTAAAACAATTTCCTGAGTTAGAGTTAAATATTAAAGAATTGATGTATCATTGGACAGAATTTGTGATTCCATTAAAAGATAATGTTGCGTATATCAAAGATTTAAAACGATTCGGATACAAAGTATATATTCTTTCAAATATTCCAGAAGATGACACAAAGTATTTGAGAAGTTGTGGTGTGTTTGATAATATAGATGGCGGTGTTTTTTCTTATGAATATAAGAAAATTAAACCGGATCCAGAAATATTTCATATATTATTAAAAAAATATGATCTTAAGGCATCTGAATGCTTATTTTTAGATGATCGAAAAGATAATGTAGTTGCAGCAAGTAATTTGGGATTTGAAACAATTGAAGTTAAAGATTCAAGTAAGGTTATTGACTTAATAAAGGAGAAAATTAGTGAAGTGTAAAGTAGAAAAAATATGCGGTGGATGTTCACTTTTAAAACTGAAGCCGAGTATGCAGGCAGATAAAAAGAAAAAAGATGTGGAAGAATTGGTTGAAAAAGCACATTTAAAGGTTCGTGTTGGCGATGTGCATATGGCAAAGAATGATACACATTATCGTAATAAAGTAATTGTTGGTTTTGCGAAAGATAAAGGAAAAGTATATTCAGGTTTATATGCGCCTCATTCGCATCGTGTTGTGAAGACTGAAAATTGTATAATGCAGCCAAAACTTGTCAATGAAATTATCAACAAGATTACAGAACTTGTTGGTTCTATGAAATTAGAATTATATAACGAAAGAACAGGGACTGGTTTATTGCGTCATGTATTGATTCGTTGGGGACATAAGACAGATGAAGTGATGGTTGTATTTGTGACAAGTCAGAAAATTTTTCCTTCAAGAAAAAATATGGTTCGTGTATTAACGAGTGAATTTCCACAAATTAAAACAATTGTACAAAATATCAATCCAAGAAAGACAAGTATTGTTTTGCAGGATGAAGCTATTGTTTTATATGGAAATGGTATGATTCATGATGAGTTATGTGGCTTAGACATTGCGTTTTCACACAATTCGTTCTATCAGATTCATTCTGAACAATGTGAAGTATTGTATGGCTTAGCTAAGAAAATGTTAGATTTAAAGGAAACAGATACAGCACGTCTGTGTAGTGCATATGATCGTAGCCCTTTAACTGCCAGCAGGACGGAACCTCGATGGTATCCCATCCGGCAGTGCCATAATCCCTCTTCTCAAACCCCTCCGGGCTGTACTCCGGCGCCGTCAGGTATTTAAAAGTCCAGTCGCCCTTTAATGAAACCTGCTCCGCGGAGTTGGTGAAGAAGGACGTGCGTCCCGGCCTGCGGTTGATTCCCGTTAAGGTCTGATCCTCCCACCGTTTTTTTGCTCTCATCTGCATAACATTCATACCTCCCGTTTTTACTTGTACACTGTGCTGGTTTTCTAAATTAATTATATCTATTTTTTTAGTAAAAGTCAAATAGTTTACTTGATATTTTTACTGTTCTTTTTACTAAAACCTATTGACTTTTTATATTAAAAGGCTTATTATTTAATTACTTTTAGTGATTTTACCCAAATCACGACGCCGCGTTATCGGCGTTTCCGCTGGAAGGTGGGTAAATAGTTCCAATATTATTAGGAGGTAAACGTATGAAGAAAACAAAACTGTTTGTATCCGCAGCAGCTATCTCTATGGTTGCAGCACTTTCCCTCACAGGCTGTGGCGGCGGCGGAGACAAGAAAGAAGCAGAGAGCGACAACACTATCACCG
>SAMEA3387519__coassemble_2815_pt1 | contig 5516 bp, 6 predicted proteins | sample SAMEA3387519__metabat2_low_PE_011 | metagenome-assembled genome bin SAMEA3387519 (sample SAMEA3387519) | Felis catus | biome: Faeces | place: United Kingdom | collected 2012 | reverse complement strand
ATATAGAAATGCGTATTTGGATTTTGTTCAGTAGCAAATGTAATATAAGCTACGTAATCTGCAGCACTTCTACCTAAACATCCAGGGTTCCCATTGGAAGTTAACTCATAAGCAACGTTACCTGTGTTATTCGCTTGAAAATCGGTTTTAACTTCATAATTCATCATTTTTCGAGCTTCATTATCGTAAGCAACATAATCTACATCTGCATTTTGGTAAGCTTTGAAATTACGAACGTCTTGTACATTGTCTTTACCATACACATCATGCAGATATTTTTCAGTAGCCTCTTCACCCAACACGGCATCTATCATATCTTTTTTGAAATTAAAGTTCTTCCCTTTTCGGTTTATACCGTCACGAAATCTAGCATTCATTTGTTCTACAAGTCCAACTTGTTTTCTGTAATTTTTAATGTTCACTTTTGTTTTCTCCTTTGCTTATTGTAGTTCTTGTCTGACTATTCCTGGAATATTATGGTCACAAGAAAAAATCAAACAAATGTATAATTAATCGTATGATTAACACTTTAAATTTCCCAAAAATGAACACTCAAAATATGTGAATGGCTAGTTAGCAACAAAAGCTATAAGAGGCTCTTTAAAAGAGCCTCTTGTTTATTGTTTTAAATGTTAGATGTGTCTAACTCAATATTTCTGACACCTGGGCAGGCCTGCCCACTTTCTTCTTTTAAGAGTCCTCATATTATTCTCTATTAAAAACCCCTAAAAACCCAACAAACACCCTTTCAGGATTTTTGTTGTCTTATTGATGTATTCTTATAGTTTTACACTCATTGTATTGCTCCATTTGCTTTCTCTTAACTAACATATCTCCATAGTTCCGCTCTTACAGTCATAATCGCTCAGCTTCATGTCTTATTGATGTATTTTTCTGTTTCCTTCAGTTTGAACTGTCGCAAATTTTGCGACAACCACTTCATTCGATAATTCTTCTTTCAGAGCATTATTAATATGTTTGCCAATGGTTTTAACGTCTCTGTCAAATAATTGTGCAAGTTGATTACGATTTGACCATATTGTTTCATTATCTGGTGATACTGTAACATCCAGCTGTAAATCACCATTTACAAATTTAATAATTTCATTGTTCATGTTTTCTCCAATCTTTTTATATTTGAATGATTTTGATAAAGAGTTTCTTTAAAGAAACTATAGCATAGTAAGCTTTATTCATCAAAATTGTAATAATTTTCTTTCCATAACCTATGTTTTAGACTACAGAAGAGTGTATTTTAGGCAAAGTAGGTATCCAAAAGAGCATCCGAACGGTTCGGATGCTGTCGGGGGCTCCAAATTTTTTCAGGCTCCGTGCCGTAGGGTTCGAATGCACGTCAAACGCTCCCAAAAATTGGGGAAAAGTGTTCGGATGACCTACGCGTATCCGAACTTTTTTGCTAATATTTTGCTAATTAGAGGGGTTCGGATGACGTCATCCGAACCATCATTCGAACTCATTTATTAGCACAAAACGGACGAAAATGAAGAATTGAAAAAGTGCTAAAAATGCCGTATTTACGGCACAATTAACACTTCACGATATCAAGCGGACAAAACACGGTATTAGCTCCTAAGCGAAAGGTCGTAAGTTCAAATCTTATCGGGGACACCATATAGCTCATAAATAAATGTTTTTTAGCATCTTCTTATCAGAAATTAGATGAATTTATCTGCTTTTCCAGCTAATATGCATCTTTTAAGAACACTTGATGAGTGGTCAAACATAAGAGTATTAGAAATATAAAACAAGACAATATGAACAAACTCCTTTTACATAGCCAGAAAATCCTGATATATGAGAAAGGAGTTTTTATTATGCGAAATTGTAAAGTAATCGCAGTCACAAATCAAATAAGAAAAAATCATTTAATTTGTAGATTGTTAGTTAAAATGATATATTATGAAGGAAGAGTCGGTATGGAGACTATAAACCCATGCCATTGATCGGAACAAAGACCTAAAACTTGTTCTAGTGCAGAGAAAACTGCTAAACATCTTAAAAGGCGAGCAATCGCCTTTTAATTTTGTGGAGGAAATAAGTATGTTAAACAATAAAGCATTCGACCTTTGGGCAGATGGTTACGACAAAACTGTCGGCATTTCTGATGAGAAAAACACATATCCTTTTGCTGGTTACAAAAAGGTACTTGGATTCATTTTTCAGACTATAATGAAAACTGAAAATGCCATTGTTTTGGATATTGGGTTCGGGACAGGTACATTAACAACAAAGCTATATGAGCAAGGGTGCTCCATATATGGACAGGACTTTTCATCTAGGATGATTGAGTTGGCATCTGAGAAAATGCCCAATGCACATTTATATCAGGGGGACTTTTCAAAAGAGCTTGTCGAACCATTGCAAAATTTTCGTTATGATTATATTGTTGCGACATACTCTTTGCATCATTTGACGGATGATCAGAAGAAAGATTTCTTTCTAGAATTGCGTAATCACTTAAAGAAAAACGGCAAAATTATAATCGGCGATGTTGCCTTTGAAACACGAAAGGATTTAGAACAGTGTAAATTGAAGGCAGGAGACACATGGGATAATGATGAAATCTACTTTGTCGTTGAAGAACTGAGAAAAGATTTTCCAGGTCTTTTATTTACGAAAATGTCCAGTTGCGCTGGTGTCCTGATTTTGGACTGACAAATTTAAGTTTATTGAAAAAAGAAAGAAGTGATAGCATTGACAAGAATTTGCTGTTCTCATTGTGGTCATGAAACGGCAAAAAATTGTTTATAGAATTCCAATAATGACTACTCAACTTCAAAAAGATATAGATGATCATAAAATTTATTTGGTACGTGGTAAAACGATGCCACCTTCAAGTCGATATTGTTTTCATTGTCATAAAGATGTTTGTTATTCATTTTTACCTATTGATGAAACTTCTACTGCTTCAGTTGAATCTGAAATGGGTGGTTTTTATGAAGGATATCAAAAGATTGTTGTAAAAAAGATTAAAGATCGGTTTGTTGATTCTTATTCAGATTCTATTGGTACTTTAGAATGCAAAACAAGTATTGATTTAACTGAAAAGGAATATAAGAAGTTTATCCATAATATATATCCTACATTAAAGAATGGAATGAAAACTATGATGATTTAGATATTTGTGATAAAACAACCTGGTCTATCATTATAAAAGCAATTAACAGTTTAGGTTTACCTGAGTTTCAATAAGCATTAGCACTTCAGCTAGTGCTTTTCTTTAATCAAGTGAGCAACATAATGTTCACACTATTAGAAATTAAAAGAATCATTCTATTACGGAAAATTTAATAATTTTTAAAAAGTGGGAATAGGAGAGAATGTTATGCAACTTATTGTTAGAAAAAATATTTAGATGAGTTGATTGAATTATATGGTACACCCGATATAAAGGTTATTACTGGAATTCGTTGTAGTGGGAATCAGTATTACTTCAGGAATTTATCACATATTTAAAATCATTAAATGAACAAATCAATATTGTGATGATTAATCTTCAAGAGTTGGAATTGATCATTTGTTAGAATATCATGCCTTGCATAAATATATTATGAATCAATACAAAGAAAAAATGACAAATGTACTGTTAATTGATGAGGTACAGATGTGTCCTCAATTTGAACTTGCAATTAATAGCATTTATGCAAAAGGAATCTATGATATTTATATTACAGGTTCTAATGCGTTTTTACTCAGCTCAGATTTGGCAACACTGTTTACTGGAAGAACAATGGAAATAAAAGTATACCCATTTTCATTTAAGGAATATCTAACTTATTATAAAATCACAGATGGATATGATGATGCTTTTGATCAATACGTCAAAACTGGAGGAATGCCAGGTGCTTATGTCTATAAAACGGAAAATCGACAATATGACTATGTACGAGATGTTTATTCAACTATTATCATTCGAGATTTAGTTGAAAAGTATAAGATAAGAAATAAACTAGAATTTACGAATATATCCGAATTTATGATGGATAACATTGGAAACTTTCTTTCTCCAAATAATATCTGTGAGACTTTAAAGAATAATCAAAGTGAAATAACAAGAAAGACTGTTTCAAAATACATTGGTTATTTAGAAAATGCTTTTCTATTTTATGAAGCAAAACGATATGATTTGAAAGGAAAAAAATACCTAACCAACAATAGTAAGTATTATCTTTGTGACTCTTCTTTTCGTTATGCAGTAAATGGTACACGAAATATGGACTATGGAAGAGTATACGAAAATATTGTTTATTTAGAGCTACGTAGAAGAGGTTATGAAGTATATGTTGGCAAACTGTATAAAAAAGAAATCGACTTTGTTGCCAAGAAACGTGATACACAAATATATATTCAAGTAAGTGATAATATTTCGGATGAAAAAAACATTTGAAAAAGAATACACACCATTACTTGCGATAAAAGATGCATACCCTAAGTTGATTATTACAAGAACATGTCATGAAACATATGATTATCAAGGTATTCAAGTTATTGATCTTTGCAGATGGCTTAGAGAAGAATAACGATTCGTTTTCAAAAGCATCATGGGTTCTGTCCAGACAATGTCTGGATGACTTTATTGTATGAGTTAAATCTACAGTGTTACTTAACTGAAAATAATTAGGTGCCTAAAAATCAGTACAGAGCATTACCACTTTGGTAGTGCTTGATGCTAGTATATTTATAGGACAGGTAAAACATCTCGAATTTGATTTGATAAGGAACCAATCACATTAAAAATAGAATGAGATATTGAACATGACTATCCTAGATATTGTAGATTCTTGTGCATATGGTACAATGTCAAGAAACAGTAAAGCCTATGACCAAAAATTTAAAGAAAATGTTATTAATTATGTTTTAGAACATCCAGAAGAAAAATACACTGCGCTTGGAAATAAATTTGGTGTTCATCCTACAACGATTGCTGGGTGGATGAAACAATATCGCAGCAATGATAATCAAGTTATCGTTAGAGGCAGTGGTAATTATGCAAGTGATGAAGCTAAAGAAATCGCCAAATTGAAAAAGGAACTAAAAGACACAAAGGACGCGTTAGAAGTATTAAAAAAAGCTATTGGCATAATGGGCAAGTAAAGCAGCGTGAAATCTACGAAGCGGATGATCAACAAAAGAAAAAAGATCAAACCATTTCCGTAGCCAGTGTGCTAAAAACAATTGGGGTTAGTCGTTCAGGTTTCTATAGCTATAAAAAGAATGAAAATCTACCTACTCAGACACAAATAAGAAATGAGCATCTTCAAAAAAGAAATCAAGAAAAATTATAGCATGGGTATTAACGCGAACAATGGATGCGGACAAGGTGTTAGAATGCTTAATAAAAGCTAAAGAAAGACGTGAAACTGATCATCCGATTGTGATCCAAAGTGACCGCGGAGTACAGTATACATCAGAATTATACCAGCGATTAACTAAAGGTATGGTTGTTAGCTATTCATGGAAAGGAACTCCATGGGGCAATGCGTGCATTGAATCTT
>SAMEA3387519__coassemble_1811_pt1 | contig 10557 bp, 9 predicted proteins | sample SAMEA3387519__metabat2_low_PE_011 | metagenome-assembled genome bin SAMEA3387519 (sample SAMEA3387519) | Felis catus | biome: Faeces | place: United Kingdom | collected 2012 | reverse complement strand
TCTGCCATTGCGTATACTCTAGGTTCAATACTTGCAACTGGAATATTTAATTGTTGATGAATTGAATCCACCGCATAAATCAATTGTGGACCTACTAAGCATACATCCCATTTACCCACTTCGTTCTTAATTGAAGCATTAGCTACTGCACTCACTTCAATATCTTCACCTGTTTTTTCAGCAACATCTCTAATTTTTTTCACAAGAATTGAACTTGACATTCCTGCATTACAGCATAACAATATTTTCATTTTGATTTCCTCTTTCTATTTTAGTTCTGGCCAATATGCTTTATTCGCCTCAATAAAATCATCTAAAATTTTTCTTGCCACATTGGCATTTGGAACACATTTATTTAAAGTTAATGCCTGTAACATTTTTAAATAACTGTGCTGCTCATACGCATCTACAACAAGCTTTTCACAATTTACTTGTTGTTCCATCAATCCCTTTTGGAAATGTGGAATTTCACCCACAGTAAGTGGTTCATATCCATCTTTTCCAACAATACATGGAATTTCAACCATAGCATCCTTTTCAAAGTTTGAAATCGCTCCGTTATTTGGAACAATCAACAACATTCTTTCATGTGTATTAAATGCTAAGGCCGTTGCTAGATCCACAATAAATTCAGCATGAATACCGATTTGTAGTGTTGTATCCTTTGCGGTACCTACTTTTTCAATACGAGCGCATTCACCAAATACACGTTTTTCTCTTGTATCCACAACTTGATCAGCACGAGTATAATTTGGATCTGTATGTGCCACCATATCATCTCCAAACAAATAATATTGGAAATATGAATTTGGACACATCGTAGGATCAATCGCAATAATGTCTTTTACCTTTTTAGCTGTATCAAACCATGAGCTATCTGTATAATATGATGCATCATCATCGGCTAAACAGTTTCCATATTTTAATTGGTGTGCAATCAAGTCTTGAATATATTCTTTTCCATCCTTATCCTTGATTGATGTCCACCATCCAAAATGATTCAGCCCATAATAACGGATACACATTTCTTTACGACTATTGAAGCCTAAAATACGTGCAATTGTATGCTCCATACCAATTGGCATGTCACAAATATTGATAACTCTTGAGTTTGGTTTAAAACGACGACATGCTTCTGCTACAATACTAGCCGGATTGGAATAATTTAACATCCATGCATTTGGTGAATATTTTTCCATATATTCAATGTTTTCCAATACACCCGGAATGCTTCGTAAACCATAGGCCATGCCTCCTGGGCCACATGTTTCTTGTCCAACAACACCATATTTCAACGGAATCTTTTCGTCTAGAGATCTCATTTCAAGCTTACCTACACGAATGTGTGCTAATACAAAGTCAACATCTGTATAGGCTACTTCTGGATCTGTTGTTGCGACATATTGTATGGTTGGATCTTTTTCCTTGATTAAGATTTCACATGCCTTTGCGACATGATTTTGACGTTCTTCATCGTTATCATATAATTTGATACTTCTTAATGGTAAACGGTCTAGGTTGTCTAACAACATTAAAATAATTTCTGGAGTGTATGTACTTCCTCCACCTGCAATAACAATTGAAAATTTCTTCATTTTACTATCTCTCTTTCTAAGACAATAAATTGATACATGTATTATGTTTGATTTTATTGTTTTTTTACTCTAACAATTTAAAACTATATAAGTTTTTAATGAAGGCATCGCTATCTTCACTTTGAAGAAGCTGATGCATATATTTTTTGTGTGAAACAATTTGGTTAAAGAATTGAAACAACAAGTTCATTTCATCGTTTCGTTTCTTTTCGAGCGCCAATAAAAATACGAGCTGCACTTGATTTCCATGATGTTCAAATGTTTTTTTTAACAAGGCCACTTCTATACCTGTTTTATCGGCAAATGTAAACAGGGCATGTGGAACCATCATCTGTGATCCTAAATTAGTTGGATAATTCTTTTCTCTCAACAAAACATCTTCATAAAATCCTTTTGTATCGGATATAAATCCTGATTCGTGCAACTTTTTAGACATCTCTAGTAAGAGTTCAGGCAGTTCTTTTGTGTCTGGATATACCTTTACATGTTCTTTTTGAATATAACAATCTAATATCTTAGAAACACGTTTATTCATACGAATCATGTGAATCATTGAATTCAATCGTTCAATATCTTTGATTTCTGGTAGCTTATCCATACTGAATACTTCAACACCTTTTAAGATCAGAAATGAATCCAACGTAATGACTAGATCAATTGATGTAAGATCCATTCTTTTCAAAGCTTCCTTATTTATGATATTCACGATCTCAATCTGGTTTTTAAAATACATTTCAAGCCATTGTGTCAACAATTGTTTAACGCTGTGTCGCTGACTTGTAACAACGATTGTTTTAAGTTTTACATTTTCATTCTCTAAAAATTGTGCCACATATACAGTTAAATATGAAATTTCATCTTCTGTAACATAAACACGTTTGTATTTGAAAAGAATAGGAACAATCATCATACTGATTTCAAACGCAAATGGAAACTTTGTCTTTACATCATCAACAATGGGATTTTTTAATTCATATCCACCAATAACTCGTCGATTCATAAATTCTATGTGCAAAAGCATTTTACTAGATAAAGCTTCCGATTCCTTTAAGTTGATTGAATATTTATCGAATACTTCATTACAAAATTCATCATATACAAGCACTGTAAAATCTGTGATTTCAGGTACTTCATCCGTTGATTTCATTTTAAATGTATGTAAAAGGTTATATAGAATCGGAATATCAGCCTGCTCTAAATAAGGTGACTGCATAGATAATTTAGTAATGACACGTGTGGAAAGATCGTCCGGAGAACTTATTTGATAACCCTCTAGATTGTATCCATTTAAATTTCGTACTCGACATATCAAGATGCATGCTGTAAATATAGATAAGTCTGTTTCTGATAAATAGATTTGTTCTCCATTCATGATTTTGATAATATCTTCCTCTGTGGATTTATAATATTTCATAACCCACGAATCACTTAGAAGCATATAAAGAATGTCCATTAATGCATCTGGATTTTCGAGTGCCATGTCTTTTACGATTTTAAAAAGAAGCTCACGAATGTCACTTTCTTCTAATAAAATGACACACTCATCTTTTTTTAGTTTGAACAATTCCACATTGTAGTTTTTCAACAAAAATTGAATCACTTTATTGATTTCTTTGCGGATTACAGAATCAGATAAACCTAATAATTCTGATAAATCGTATATACTGCAATCCTCAAAGAATAGTATTTTACCTATAATTTTGTAAATACGATAGACAGCTAGATCCATATTTTCATTATCCTGATTGACTATGTTATGAATAATATCTAGGTGCTCATCATTGATCATATATCCTTGTTTGGTACTCGAACGTATTAATATACAGTTTGTCACATCATTCATAAATGTGATTTCATTACGTATAGTTCGTGTTGACACATTTAGATTTTCTGATATTTCTTTTCCATGAATCCCCGGATTATTCATAATCAATTTGATAATTTTTAATTGTCTAGCTGTTAACATTTTTCTCTTCCTATTTTTCTAAAGCTTGTTCTTTTTGTAGCTCATCTTTTTCCATCATCTTAAAGAATGGATAATAGAACACAGTTTGTAGAATCAACAATACAAATGCTAGGACTACAGACTTCCAATCTAATGTCATTAAGAATGCACTTACTCCTGGAGGCAAGAATCCTGGAGGATTGGCAATTGGTTTACCGACTAAGCCTAAATTCATTGTTAAATATACAATTGTTGTACAGATCAATGGTCCGAACACAAATGGAATAAACATAAATGGATTCAAGATAATTGGTGTACCAAAAATTAATGGTTCATTGATTCCAAACAAACTTGGAATAATGGATACTTTACCTACTGAATTCAATGATTTTGCCTTTGATCTCATCATTAAAATATTTAATCCTAACGTTAAACCAGATCCTGATACACATAATATACAATAGAATAATCCAAAAGTAAAAATATGTTGAACAGGTTGTCCTGCCGTATAAGCTGCAATATTTTCAGCGGCATACGCAATCGCAAAAGATGCCCATACAGCAGATGTAATACTTGGTCCATGTAATCCAAAGAACCATAATAATTGCGTAAAGAACATCACAATCAATAAAGCTGGTAGTGTATCCATACCTGTTACAGCTGGTGCTAATACATTCATAATCAATTGTGGGAAGGCAACCTTTCCAAAAGTCAATGAAAGATTCGCAATCGCAACTGCGATAATTGTGTTCAATACTAATGGTACTAATGCCGCAAACATATCTTGTACCATTGGTGGTACACTTTCTGGCATTTTAATATACCATTTGCGTTCGTAACAAATGTGATAAATTTCAACTGTAAATAAAGCTGCTACAATACCTGTAAATAATCCAGTTGATCCTAAATAAGATGTACTTAGTTGACCATCTTTGACTACAGCACAAAGAATGAAGAAGACAACTAAAGCAGTAACTGCAGGTTGACTTCCCTTTAAATCATATTTTTCAGATAAAGTCTTCGCAATAAAGTATGTCGCATATACCGCAAGCATATCGTTTGTGAATGCTGATGCATATGTCAAGACCCCCATGTTTGCATTTAAAAAATCATAAACAGGTCCACTTCCCAAAAGGTTGGCAATACCTAAGAAAATAGTACAGAATGAACCAACAATAATAATAGGTATTGAAGCAACGATACCATCTTTGATTGCTTGAATGTGTTTTTGTTGTTCAAGCTTGTTCGCAATTGGCATCAAATACTTCATAAGTACGTTTTGAATTTTTTCCATTTTCGCTCTCCTCGTATACAATTTTTGTCGACCAAATTGTTATCTATATATTAAATGTTCACATTATAATTCTCAAATCTTCTTTTTCCACTTAAAGTGGCAAGAAAAAAAGTCGCCATAAAGGCGACTACGATATCCATTTCATAATTTCTTCTTCACTTTTCTATACACACTTCGCAATTTGAGATACGCTCATATCATTTGAAAGCATAGTTTAGATTATCAATGTCATTTCTTGATTCATTTGCGCAATCTTTTAATCTGATTCGTTTGCACGTTTATTTGCTTCTTGTACTTTTTTATTTGCTTCCTCTAATCGTTTTTGAGCCTCCTCTAATCGTTTATTCGCTTTCTTTAATCGTTTATGAGCTTCTTCAAATTCAAGTTTTAGTTCATTTTCTTGTTGTATTCTAAAGTCTTCAATCCATTTTGTCCAACAATCATTCGATATGGTTTCTACTCGTTTTTCTACCGTTTGAATTACTTCATCATTTTCTATCATCTTAGTTTTACCATTATCACGACAATTCAAAAAGTAATATACCATTTTTTCTTTATCATCCATCTGATCATAAGACTTATCTAAATTTTGTGTTGAATACACAGATATTTTCAACATGCCATCTGGAAAAAACAAAATACCATTATCATTTCTAAATTGAAGATCTATTTCAAATTCACATTCCTTACCATCATAGAACGCAATGACTTGACATGGGTTTAAATCATATTCTTCCTGTGATCCAAACAACCTCATAAGATAATATTCAGATAAGCGATGTAATTTGATTATATTTTGATCTATCAGAATAGCTAGTTTCATCTTGGTGTTATCGTCAAATTCTACAAAAGCTTCAAGTATTGGATCAAACCCCACATTCGTTACATTTACATTCACCACCTTTCTTTCCAAAAATACCGTGAGTAATGATTTTAAGGCATCGTTTGCCTCCTTACAATCTTCGCCAAACACATACTTAAAGGCGAAATCATTTAATAAATTTGCGCTACGCATGAGCACCTCTTTTCTAGTAGAGATTTCCTACATACTCATATACGTAAAAAAATGCACTTTTTCTAATAAATTTTAATTTTTGCGCAAAAAAAGCGCCTTTCGACGCTAAATCCATTTCATTTTCTTACAAATATTATATATACCATCATCTACATTGGCATCTGTGACTATTGTTGCGATATCCTTTAATTCCTGACACGCATTTCCCATCGCTACACTTGTCCATTGTGGATCAAACATAACCATATCATTAGTGTCATCCCCAAAGACAACCACATCTTTTAAATCACCACCAATATGCTGCATCATATCTAGAATACCTTGATGCTTAGCATCATATTGAAACATTAAATAATCGGGTACAAAACGCATATTCCCTAAAGTATCCTTTAAAGTCAATTCGGATTCTTTCTCTTTAGGGATTGAGATATACATTTTATAGATTACATCCAATGCATCTACATCTAAGTTCTCATCATAAATATATTCCGTTGGTTCCTTACGGTCTCCAACTTGATTCTGGAAAGTATGATCTAATGTATATACTTTAATTGAATCATCTAACGCAAATAAAACACCATACCCTAAAGACAAGGCTTGTTTGGCAATTTTCTTTGATTTTTCTAAATCTAAAGGAATATTTTGAACCAATTCATCATGAATGACTAATCCACCACCTCCGCAACAAACCATATCATGAAGACCCACACTTTCCATAAACTTACGTGCTTTATAGTGAGCACGACCTGTCGCAATAGCCACAAAGTGACCTGCCTTTTGAAGTTCATTCAATGCCACTTGTGCACTCGATACGATTTTACCAGTGTTTCGATCAGTTAAAGTACCATCAATATCAAAGAAAAAATATTTTTTATTCATTCGATTCCCTACTTTCTTGTACCCTCGTCAATACAACCATCACATCTTAAATTTTGTTTCCCACTCAATTTCGTAACATATTCTTCCATATCTCGAATTTCATGGTTTAGTGTCAATCCGCTTTTTCCACATACAATCTCTTCTATATGTCCATGAACTGTATCAAGTATCATCAAACCATTGCCCCTTTCACAATATCAAAAAGAGATCAAATTACTTGATCTCATGTACGTAAATATTATTAACACGATCTGGTCCTACAGAAATCATAGAAACACGTACGCCTGTGAACTCTTCAATGAAGTGTACATAGTCTAAACATTCCTGAGGCAATTGATCGACTGTAGTCATCTTAGTGATATCTGTCTTCCAACCTTTGAAAGTTTTATAGATTGGTTTTGCCTTGGCAACATCTGCCTGATCACTAGGAATATAATTATATTCTTTACCATCGATTTCGTATCCAACACAAACCTTGATTTCATCTAAACCATCTAATACGTCTATCTTAGTGATAACAATATCTGTTAATCCACTCATTAAGTTTGCGTGTTTTACAGTTAATAGATCTAACCATCCACAACGACGAGGACGACCTGTAGTAGCTCCATATTCTCCACCGTGTTCACGAATCCATTCACCTTGGTCATCTAATAATTCAGTAACGAATGGTCCTTCACCAACACGAGTTGAATACGCTTTAACAACACCCACAACAGTCTGAATACGACTTGGTGCAACACAAGCGCCTGTAGTAACACCAGCACTTGTTGGACTTGAAGAAGTTACATAAGGATATGTACCATAGTTGATATCAAGCATTGCTGCCTGAGCCCCTTCAAACAATACTGTCTTATCTCCATCCAAAGCTTCATTGACTAAGTGTGTTGTTTCTTGAATCATAGGAATAATACGATCATAAATAGCTTCAAAATCAGCTACCATCTTATCGTAATCCATAGCTTTTCCACCATATACGGCAGTAAATAATTTGTTTTTGAAATCTAAGCAGTCTTTTAAACGAACTTTAAAATGTTCAAAATCCTTAAATTCATGATAACGAATACCATGACGGGCATACTTATCTGCATAACATGGACCAATTCCACGTTTTGTAGTTCCGATTTTATTAGATGCAGCTTGCTCTTCTAATTCATCTTGATATTGATGATATGGCATTAACATCTGTGCACGGTCACTAATAATGATGTGTTTAGTTGATAAACCATCTTTTTCTAATTGTTCCATTTCTTTTAATAATACGAATGGGTTACAAACAACTCCTGGACCAATGATACAAGTTGCTTCTTCATGTAGAACACCACTTGGTAATAAGTGCAATACATGTTTCTTACCATTTACAATGACTGTATGACCTGCATTGTCTCCACCTTGGAAACGAACGATCATATCCGCCTTTTCTGCTAAAACATCGACGATTTTTCCTTTACCCTCATCGCCCCATTGGGTACCTACAACTACTTGGCTTGACATAAGAGCCTCCTTTTAGGTATGTTCTTTACAATACCTAATTAATTATAAGTAACCCTCATATTATTGTCAATTGAGATTTTTTAAAAAAAGAGCTTGCACAACCATTTAATTCATGTTATCATTAACAGGCACTTAGGGGTATCGTCCAAAGGCTAAGATAGCGGTCTCCAAAACCGTTGATGTGGGTTCGAGTCCTACTACCCCTGCCAGTTTGAAACTTAAAACTCTCAAAAACGCTTTATATAAAGCAGATTTGAGAGTTTTTTTGTCGTCAAAAAGTCGATTTTTCCCCGTTCTGGCAAACTTTTTGGCAAACAATTCGAAAAAATTTATTTTTTTTTACTTTTAGAAACGTATTTTTTAAAGCTCGAATAAAGAGCTTTTTATGACAGAATAGTCTCCCAGATTATATATAGATCAACCTATAGCCAAAACAAATTTCAATCAACCTTCACACAATAACCTGAGATTGTTTTCATGAAACTAAGAATTACGTTTACTTATTCGTGCTCAATAAAGCACAAAAAAAGCAAAGAAACATTAAGTCTCTTTGTTCTTATGCTTTCGAGATGTAATCACAGATGTTCTTAGATGCAGGTGCTTTCGATGAAGGTCTTCTTTTTTTACAACTTAGACAAGCCATCCTCACGGAAACTGAGAAAACTAAACTGGAGGTTGTCTGGTTTAGCTCTCTACATTCCTTTTCACTAATCTATCTCTTTAATTTAATTATTGCATGATATATAATTCAACAGATTTTGTTCCTATAATCTAATATTAAATGTTATAGGATAATGATCAGAAAATTTTATGTTATCATGTACTTTTACATTCTCACATTTAGTAATCAATTCTCTTTTGATAAATATATGATCAATACATGTTTTGCGAATCAATTTTCCCATTGCATCCACGATATATTTTGTTGGTAGATTACATATACATACATGCGTTGGAAGTATTTTTCTGAAAGTTTTCCAATCAGGATATCCTTGATAATCGCCAGCATTAAAGTCACCCACTATAACATCTGCAATTCCGCTAATACTTTTTATATAAGGCAAATTTTCTTTACCATTTTTCGCATGTATTCCCAACAATGAAAATGCATTCTCTATTTCTATAGCCACTTCTCTATTAGTAGGAATTCCATTAGTATATATGTCATTATTCTTTGGCGGAAACGATTTAACTCTTGTCACAATTACGGTCTGCATAAATATAAATCCATTATTAAAGGTATTATTACTAATGATTTTATATTTCCCACTTGAGAATGTAGTTACAAATTCATTATATGAATCGCTATATATCCATCTGCCATCTTCATTTTTCATTTTGAATGGGATTTGTTGCAATACGGCTATGGTATTTTCTCTGTCTAAAAATGTCTTTATAAATTGTAATATATCTAAAAGATTAGTCGTATCCTCTGTCAAGCCAGTATTCCAATTCAATATTTGATACATATATTTTCCCTCCATTTTGCAAATCAATTTTTATTAATTCGATAACTTCCGTTTTTTTGATTTATTTTAACACAAAATATAAGTGGTTTGTAGAGAGGAAACATATGGAGCTTATACAAACATAAAAATTGGATACACTTACACAGATTTAAACGATTATTCATATTTCTATACTCTACATGACATTGAGAACTATTATGTTTATGACCGTGCAAAATTCACCTATTTAATTGATAAATCCAAATTAATTGATAAATCCAAAGTCATCTTTAAACAACGCTTAATAGATGATATAGATAAACCTTTCAAATACGTATCTATAGAATTATTAGAAGGCCATTATATAGATGATTTATCTTTAAATGCTTTAAAAATATTTTTAGAATAATATTCGCTGGCAGCTATAACTATTCGTTATACATAAGGCTCTTCTTATAATTATCATACTAAGCAATCAACAGAAATAAAGGTGTTGTTCGAAAACTAATTTCGTTACAACACCTTGTTTTTTTATTTATTCTGCCATGGATACGTTACTTTCTTTTTTTCACTAGTTTTATCGGACCACATCGAACTAATATTATGCTCTCTGCAATAATCAGCTACTCTTTTTCCTAATAGCTTTTCCGTTTTATCAAAATTTCTTGCTGTTTTTTTATCCAATACGTGATTATTCCAGCCTTTAAAATATATTTTCCATGGTTCATCACTATCTTTAATCGTATGTTGGCGATAACGAACCAAATATGCAGGATCAACTATACGTCTTTTGCATTTATGCGGCGCATGATTTGAAATGTATTTCCTGAACTATTCATGAAAATATAAAAATTCGTAGAATGTTCCTAATTTAAAGGAAATCTACG
>SAMEA3387519__coassemble_1070_pt1 | contig 24856 bp, 21 predicted proteins | sample SAMEA3387519__metabat2_low_PE_011 | metagenome-assembled genome bin SAMEA3387519 (sample SAMEA3387519) | Felis catus | biome: Faeces | place: United Kingdom | collected 2012 | reverse complement strand
AGATACTTCCGCAAAGAATAATACAAAACTAATCAAGAAACCAATCAAGCTAACCTTTTTAGGCAAGCGACGCGTTCTTGAAAGTAATAACCCAATCGCAATGAACATAGGACCAAAGAAAATTCCATTTCTTGCGGTTGACAATGTTTTTGTAAAGAAACCAAAGAAGAAGGATATACCTGGAATACTTTCCCAAATTGGTGTATATACATTAATCAAGTAACCTACAAAATATAATATAAACGTAATCAACAATGTGAAATTCAAGCCTTTTTTCTTATACAAACAATAGACAATTACGTCCGCTAACATTAAGGCTGGTAAAAACCACAAGTGATAATAACTTCCATTCAAGAAAAAATCTCTTACATATGTAAATAAATACTTAATATGAAAACCCGTGTGCGTATAATCAAAAATCGTATATGGCAAATAAATAATTGTCCAAATCAAATAAATTCGAAATAAACGAATCAATGCCTTCTTTAAACGAGTCTCATTTAAATCTTCATTTTCTGAATCATAGTTTCTAAAAAAGAAGAATCCACTTGTCGTAAAAAAGAATGGAACCGCCAAACGACATACAGTATGAATAAAGTACGTATTAAATGTTTCAGAAATTTCTAAAAAAGGAAATGTATGAATACATACAACTAATAAAGCCGAAACATAACGTGCAATATCTATCGATGCATACTGTCTTTTCATGAGCGCACCTTTAATCTAGGTACACGCGAAGAAATCGAAGTTAGTGTCTCATTGTTGATAGTCTTAGCCGTACGACTAATTTGATCTACAGTAACGACTTCATTTCCTTGATGACCTACGATACACACTACATCGCCCTCTTTTACATCATCTACATCTGTAACATCAATCATACATTGATCCATACATAAATTTCCAATCAATTTACATCTTTGGCCATGTACTAACACTTCAAATCCCTGATTCGATAAAAGACGTGGTAAACCATCCGCATATCCAATACTCATTGTTGCAACTTTTGTTGGTTTTTCAGCCACAAAATGACGACCATAACTTACACTTTGTCCAGGATATATCCATTTCACCAAACTAACATTGGCATACATAGACATAATTGGAATAAAGTCTGGATTTGTTTGGATTGGAATTTGATCATCACTCGTCACACCCATATAAAGTAGACCTGGTCTACAATATTCATATTCCAGCTCTGGATAGTTTAAAATTCCATAACTATTTTGAAGATGACGAATACCTGGATCAATACCTTGAGATTTCAACAAATCAACAACTTCATCAAACAATTGAATTTGTTTGGTCGTAAATGATCTACAATTCTCATCCAAACAATCACTCACAGGGAAATGCGAGAAGATGCCTTCTACACATAGATTTTCCATATGATACTCTTCATAAATATCTTCTATATGTTTATCTTGTTCTTGATAAACAATTCCCGTTCTGCACATACCTGTATCTACTTTACAATGACAACGAATCTTTACATTGTTTTCCTTGGCATACGCATTTAATTCTCTTGCATATTCAATAGAAATCAAAGATTGAACAATATTTTGTTCATGAAGATAGTGAAAATGCATACTAGGTGTATACCCTAATATTAGGATATTATCTTGAATCCCTGCATTTCTTAAGTTCAAAGCCTCATCCACACTCGAAACGCCAAAATAATCCACTCCACATTTTTGTAAAGCCTTAGCACATGCGACATCACCCAAACCATACGCATTGGCTTTGACGATACCCATAATTTTTGTTTTCTTTACGAGCTTTCTTACTTCTTCTACATTATGCGCAATCGCATCATAGTCGATTTCTGTCCAAGCCCGACTATAAGATTCTAACATGCTCCAATAGTCCTTTGCATAGCTAATTCAATTAGCTTATCAATTAAATCCGCAAATTCAATTCCAGCTTCTTTCATCATAGAAGGATAACGAGAAGTAGCCGTTAATCCTGGAATTGTATTCAATTCATTTAAAATCACTTCTTTATCTTCTGTCACAAACATATCTACTCGTGCCATACCACAACAGTTCATCGCAATATATGTTCTACGAGCTAATTCTTGTGCTTCTTTAAATGTTTTTTCATCAATACGAGCCGGACAATAAATAGCTGCTCCCTTCATTTCATACTTACCTTCAAAATCAAAGAATCCACCATTAATTTCAATTTCATCCACTGATCCTGTAAAGATTTCTTCATTTCCCATAACAGCACAACCAATCTCAAAGCCTTTAATTACTTTTTCAACTAAGATCTTACCGCGACCATCATAGAAGAAAGCATCTTTACATGCACTTTCAAATTCTTCTTTATCATTTACAAAATGAACCCCATAGCTACTTCCTGCATTGCATGGCTTAACAATCCATGGTAATGGAATCTCTTCTTGAATCTGTTCAAATGTAGGATTTTCTCGATTTGCGTATAAACAAATATAATCTGCACACGGAATATTTGCTTCCTTACAAAGAATATGCATGATTTCTTTGTCCATTGACATCGCACTTGACATTACATCACAGCCTACATAATGAATATTCATCAATTCAAGCAATCCTTGAATCAATCCATCTTCTCCATTTTTTCCATGTAGTACTGGGAATACACAATCCAATTCAATCACTTTGTTTGAACCATCCAAAGGCATGATTCCACCATTTACCCATGCACAAGATGCACAAGTTTCTTCACTTTGCCATGTATCATGTTCAATCGAATCCACATCTCCATTATATAAATAGAAATGTCCATTTTTATTAATTCCAATTAAAGTCATATCATAGTTATCAGCATGAATCTGACGTAAAAAAGAAGCGACAGAATGCAATGAAACAGAGTATTCACTACTTTGTCCTCCAAATATGACACCTAAACGTAATTTACTCATTGTTTTTTCCCCCTAAATGCATCTACTAACGTATCCATTTTCATAGCTCTTGAACCTTTGATCAAAACAATACAATCTTGATCTAACAAAGGTTTAACAGCTTCATATATCTCATCTTTTGTTTCATACCACTTTCCATTAAAACCATCACTTGTTTCTTTAGAAAGAGGACCCGTACAATATAGTTCGTCTACACATTTTTGTTTAGCGTATTCGCCCACATCAAAGTGCAATTGTTTTTCTTCACTTCCAAGATCTAACATATCCGATAAAATGGCGATATGTTTTTGCGCAGGCAATTCCATCAATGTATCGATAGCTGCCTTTGCGCTTTCTGGATTTGATTTATACGTATCATCTAAAATATACGCATTTGAAACTGGAATTAGCTGTGTACGCATCTTTGTCATTTCTAAATCAGCCAATCCTTTTAAAATAGATTCCTCTTTTAATTGACAAGCCTTTGCGATAAAAATACACGGTAATGCGTTCATAGCCTGAAAATCACCAAATGCACGTAAATGAACAGGTACATCTAGAATATTGCAGTTAAAAACAATTCCTTCTTTATCATATTTAATATCACTTGTGATAGAAACATCTCCACCTTGACCAAAAGATACGATTTTCTTATTTTCTGTATTCAAAGTAGGAAGAACCTGTTTTATTTCTTCACTTTCATGATTATAAAGGAATAAGCCATTTTCTTTTAATCCCTCTAAAATTTCACATTTTGCCTGAGCAATCTGAAGTCTACCGCCCAAATTTTCCATGTGAGCTGAACCTACAGAAGTAATCACAGAAATATCAGGCTGTGCAATGGAAGTCAACTGCGTAATTTCGCCTTTGTTTTCCATACCCATTTCTAAAATCGCAACTTCAATATCTTCATCAAAGTCAAAAATAGTTAATGGAAGACCAATTTCACTGTTACGATTTCCCTGTGTTTTTTGTGTTTTTTTCTCTTGTGAAAAAATACTATACAACATATCTTTACAACTAGTTTTTCCGTTAGAACCCGTTACACCAATTACTAATGGACGTAACTCATCTAAATACGCTTTCGCAAGATCTTGCATAGCTTTAAGCGTGTCATCAACTAAAATAACTGGAAAATTCGGATATGGAAGATGATCCTTTTGCCACAAACTAATCAAAGCGCCATCTTCAATTGTTTGTTTGGAAAATACATGTCCATCTACTCTTTGACCAATAATTGGTACATATAAAACATCTTTTGTCACCTGTCGTGAATCAATCACAACACCATGTATTTTTCTTGTATCATCAATATCACCATGCACATTTGCATGCATTATATTTGTTATTTCCTGAATGGTTTTTACAATCATCTCAAAACCTCCGCTTAGCTTACATTATAGCATAAAACTAGTTCTCAATATTTATAATTCATGAAAAATCCAAATTTTCCCATTTTTGACACTCGCAATCACTATCAATTTTGTAAAATGAGTCAAAAAAAACAAAAAAGTGGTGTGAAAATACTACTTTTTTGTTAAATCACATATTTTCCCACACTTTTCACATTTTATTTGACACAACTTATGGTATACTTCTATACAAGCAAGGAGTTTGAAGACCTTGCCGGTATGAAATCAGTAAATGATATTCATACTATTTTCTATCCCCTTATTGAAAAGCCAGACACCCCCTTAGTCTGGCTTTTCATTTTATCTAAAACGATGTATTATTTTTAATAAGGAGGACGTATACTTATGTGTATTTTTTGTATGATCGCTAATGGTGAAATTCCAAGCAATAAAATCTATGAAGACGAAAGTGTTATCGCTTTTCTAGACATCAACCCTACTTCTTATGGACATACGCTTGTTGTCCCAAAAGAACACTGTGATTCTTTTTTAGATTGTCCAGATGAAACCCGCAACCATGTATTTGAAGTTGCTAGTAAGCTTGCCAACAAATTGGAACAAACTCTACATTGTGATGGCATCAACATTTTAAGTAATGTGCATGAAGCTGCAGGACAAAGTGTTAACCATTTCCACGTTCATTTGATTCCACGTTATAAAGATAACGATAGTGTTACCATTGAATTTCATGAAATTGAAAAACCAGATTTTGAAGAATTAATGAATAAACTAAAATAAAGAAGTCAATTTGATTTGACTTCTTTATTTATTTGTTCAATTTGATATTTTAATGAATATACACGATTTACATATCCACTAAAATCTTTACCATTCCATTCGTCTTGCGTTAAATACGCCTTTTCTCCATAAATATTATGCGTATCTATCGAATCTGAATCATTAATATTTGGAATACATACCATGTAATATAAAATTTCTGAGGCATAATTCATTTGTACAATATATACAAATCGATCACTATTATTTTTTTGATTCGATTTTAAATAAGCCGAATAGACAATCTTCAGTTTATCAAGTCCAGGCGCCTTATCTTCTTTACCATCTATAGTATATATAGATTCTTGATTATCTTTTACATAATCTATAGCTGCATCTTTCCCATCCTGAATCAATGTTTTTGGAATGTCCTCTAATGCACTATAACGATTGGCAAGCCCCTTTACCACCACATCGGTTTCAACACTTTTTGGCTGATAATGATATTGATTGGCTAAAGCCTCATCATACGTTGCCGTTACATGAATCGTATCTCCATTTGATAAATCTGTATTCGGACTGACTTCATATTGAACAGAGTTCAAAAAATCCTGTGTTCTTTGATTTAGATCTCCCTGTTTAGCACTTACTGTCACACTCGCATTTCCATTTTCTCCAACATACGTATATTGCGCATTTGCCATAATATCAATTTCAACATTACGTAAAAAGAAGAAGTAAGCAATCAAAACAAGAATGCATATCATGCTTAATAAGCACATAAAATATATAGTTTTATTCTCTATCTTCTGTTTATCCATTGTAAAACTCCTAATCAAAATACTGTGCATTTTCAATAGCCCTTGAAATATACGACAACAAATCCACATCCACTTGATCTTGTATGATTTCTTTGGCATCATGAATACACGTTTCCATCATAGCCTGGTCTTTTTCAAAATCACCAAACACAAGACAAGGCATACCACTTTGTCTTATCCCTAAAATATCACCTGGACCGCGCATATGCAAATCATAATTGGATACTTCAAAGCCATCCTTTAATTCTTCCATCTTTTTTAAGCGTTCAATAGCCTGAGGATCACTCGATGCCGACAACAAGAAACAATACCCCTGTTTTTTATCACGTGCCACACGTCCTCTAAGCTGATGCAAAGTACTTAAGCCAAAACGATGCGCATCATAAATGACCATCACACTCGCATTGGCCACATCAATTCCAACTTCAATAACCGTTGTAGAAACAAGGATATCCAATTCATGTTTAGAAAACTTGTCCATCGTTTCTTCCTTTTCCTGACTTGTCATTTTTCCATGAAGCAAGCCAATGCGTATATCTTTTAATATCTTTGTCATGCCTTCATAAATTTCAAATACATTACGCATTTTAAATTCATCATTCTCTTCAATGGCAGGACACACGACATAACATTGTCTTCCTTCTTGAATAAATTTCAATACATCTTTTAAAACTGGCGACATACTTGAAGTTTTAAAATACTTTGTGACAACACTCTTTCTTCCTTTAGGCATTGTATGAATCGAACTAATATCCATATCTCCATATAAGAAATGCGCATACGTTCTAGGAATCGGTGTAGCTGACATCATTAGAAAATCAACACACTTTCCTTTTTCTAATAGAGACCTTCTTTGTTTCACACCAAAACGCTGTTGCTCATCCGCAATCACAAGGCCTAATTTATTAAAAATAACATTTTCTTGAAATAAAGCATGCGTTCCTACCACATTTAATATTTCTCCATTCTCAAGTTTCGTTAAAATTTCTTTCTTTTCCTTAGTCGGTAAACTAGAAACATATAAAGTCGCATCTAAACCTAATTTATGCATATTATCTACATGTTGGCGAGCTAAGATTTCGGTTGGTGCCAACAAAGCCGATTGATATTCAGCTAGCTGATTGGCATACATGCTAATTTGAGCAACAATTGTCTTACCACATCCAACATCTCCTTGAACAAGGCGAAACATGACATTTGTACTCTTTAAATCATATAGAATATCGTCAATACTTGAAAGCTGATCCTTCGTTAACTCAAAAGGAAGACCTGAAATCCATTTCTTTACTGTTGCCATAGAAAATTTCTTAGCTTTTTTTATTTCCTTCTTTTCATGCATCGACTGCATTACGCATTGAAAACATAGAAACTCTTCATACTTCAATGTACGAATTGCGGCATGCAGTTGCTTTTCATTCTCTGGAAAGTGAATCCATTTATAAGCCGTAGATATATCTAACAACTTATACTTTTCAATATACCTTTGTGGTACTCTTTGAGGTAAAACATCCACATGTTTAAGGGCCTCTTTCATAATGGCTTGTATATCTGATTGCTTCAAACCTTCAATCAATGGATATACTGGATGTAAGCCTAATTGTTGATCTAAAGGTTTAAAATTATAAGTAGAAGCTACCACATTATTATTCCCTTGATATTGTCCATAAATCGTTATCATCTTGCCAAAACCAAATTGAGATGGCCATGGACGATTGAATAAAGTAATGTTTAATTCTTCATTCCATGACAAGACTTTAAACTTAGTCATCGAACGATTCTTAGATAAACGAATCACTCTTGCGGTTGAACAAATCAAGCCTTGGAATACAACATTTTCCTTTTCATTCCATTGCGAATAGGGCAATGTTTGAACCGTATCATAACGCAAAGGATAATATTTCAATAGATCCTCAACAGTTAAGATATTCATCTTTACTAAAAGACCAAGTCTTCGACTGGTAATTTTCAATTCATTAATCTGCATCTAAAAGACTTCCTACATAAGAAACATAATTCAATTCAAGAATGCAATAGAAAAAGCCCATTAAAAAATTCACAAACAAATAAGTAAACATAGTTGCAAGACTCGACTTAAAGCTAACTCCCAAGAATAAATACATCATCCAAGATATCATAGGATTACCCATATACATAGATCCAACTAAAATACTTTGGGCATTAAAGCCCTGTGCTGCACTAAATAAACCTCCAGACATTGTATCAAACACAACAATACAGATTAGTAATGTACAATACCAGTTCAACATAGATTTCTGGTGTTTTTTTAGTGCAAAAGGAATAAATTCCTTTAAGTTTTTATCGTGAATCAATCCATAATAGAAAATCAACTGGAATGGCACCATCATAACTAAGCAGAATGCACTAATAAGTTGTAACACTAACATTAAGCTTGTATTATTTGTGCAAACATTCACTAGATTTGTAAGAATTCCACTCACAATTAAAATATAAATACCTTGTAGCACTAATACTTTCAAAATTGCAGATGCGCAAAAATTTTGTTTCTTCCATATCTTTGTGCAAATAAAATAGAAACCTAAACTCGACAATAAACTTAATACGACTTCTAGACTTTGTCTAAGATATACATTCATACCTAAGGCACTCATCATTAAATAGGCAATGTTATAAACAAAGCATAAGATCAAAGTTAATACGATTGTTTTATATATACTTCTAAAATGTAGTTTTGACATTATTTTTTTCATGCAAAAATCTCCTTTTTTGGTAAGATACAATTATTCTAGTCCTTTGTCCAAATACAAATTCATTCAAATGACCAGAAACACATCCACAAATATGTATCTGTGCTATAATATTAACAAATTTATGGAGGAAATGTATATGAATTCAAAAATTAAACGAATTATTAACTTCTCAACTGCCTTTGGACCAAGTGGCATGGAAGATGAAGTATCTTCATTAGCCATGGAAGATGTCAAGGATATTTGTGAAGTTCATGATGATACAATGCGTAATACGTATATGCACTTTAAACAAGACAAAGAACATGAAACAACGATTCTTTTGGATGCACATGCCGATGAAGTCGGTTTTATTGTGCAAGCCATCAAACCAAATGGTACAATTCGCTTTTTACCATTAGGTGGATGGGATCCAAAAAACATTGTATCTGGCGAAGTCTGGATTCTTAATGATAAAGGTGAAAAGATTTCGGGTATTGTCGCAAGTCAACCGGTTCATTTCTTATCTGAAGAAAAGCGTAATGGAAAAGTAGATTTTGATGATTTAGTAATCGATGTAGGCGCAACAAGTTCTCAAGAAGTAAAAGAAGAATTTCATATATCTGTAGGTAACTTCATGTGTCCTGCAGTTACATGTAAATATGATGAAGCACATAAGATTTTCTTAGGAAAAGCCTTTGATTGTCGTATAGGCTGTGCAGCCGTAATGGATGTACTACACCAATTAAAAGATGTAAGCCACAACATTGAAGCCACATTAACAACACAAGAAGAAGTCGGCGAAAGAGGCATGGACACAGCAATCAAAAACTTAAATCCTAACATTGCGATTTGTTTTGAAGGATGCCCAAGTGATGATACATTTGAACAAGACTACATGATTCAGTCTGCCTTGAAAAAAGGGCCAATGTTACGTTGGTTTGACCGTTCTTATATCACAAGCCCTCGTTTTATGCGTTATGCGATTGATTTGGCACATGAAAAAAATATTCCTGTACAGGAAAGTGTAAGAAAAGGTGGAGGAACCAATGCAGGAATTACTCACCGCTATAACATTCCAACCATCATTATCGGTATTCCCGTTCGTTTTGCACACGCTTCATTTGGAATCTGTTCTGAAGAAGATTATGATAATGCTGTAAAACTTGCGGTTGAAATCATCACAAACATCGATGCTCAAACTATTCGAGGATTCTAGTATGGAAAAAATTGCCGTCGTAACGGATACAGGTTCCAATCTATCTTTTAAACAGGCAAAAGAATTAGGTATTTACCTGCTTCCCTTACAAATCACAATTGACAAAACAACATACCAAGATACATTAGAAATTTCAACACAAGATATTTATAAAGAATTAGCCAAGGGGAAAATGCCAAAAACAAGCATGGCAACCTATCAAAAAATCTATAATTTATTTGAAAAACTAAAAAAAGAATACGATACTGTATTTGCGATTCCATTGACAAATGGATTATCTACAAACGCTTCAACCATGCAAAGTATTGCACGAGAATTAGAAATGAATGTCCATGTGATTGATATGTATTCAACTTGTGAATTAGAAAAACATGTTGCGATTTGAATCAAGCAATTAGTCGACGCAAACAAACCATCTGAAGAAATATTAGAGATTATTCGACCGGCAATCGATGAATCCAACTCATTGATCTTAGTCAAGGATTTACAACACCTAAAACGCGGTGGAAGATTAACCCCAATGGCTGCAGCTCTTGCAGGTTTGTTAAAGATTTATCCTATCTTGCACTTAAATAAAAACACAGAAGGCAGAATCGATGTATTAAATAAGGTTCGCACAGAAAAAAGAGCTGACACCTATGCGATTGATAAAGTCATTGACGATATTGATATAGAACATACAAATATCTATATTATTCACTCAGATTTTTTAGAGGGTGCCAACCATTTTAAAAAATGTTTTATCGAAAAGGGTGTACCTGAAGAAAATATTCATATAAACTATATTAGTTCCGTAATCGCCGTACATACTGGTCTTGGTTGTATCGCATTACAATATATAAGAAAGGAAAACTAAAAACATGGAAACCAAAAATATTTTAATCACAATGAAAAACGGAGATCAAATCAAAGCTGAGTTGTATCCAGAGATTGCTCCTGAAACTGTTGAAAACTTTTTGAATCTAATCGAAAAAAAATTCTATAACGGATTAACTTTCCACCGTGTTATTAAAGGATTTATGATTCAAGGTGGATGCCCAATTGGAAACGGAACAGGTGGCCCAGGTTATACAATTCATGGAGAATTCGCTTCAAATGGATTTAAAAACGATTTAAAACACACTCGTGGTGTTTTATCTATGGCTCGTGCTATGGATCCAAATAGTGCAGGAAGTCAATTCTTCATTATGCACCAGGATTCACCTCATTTAGATGGTGAATATGCTGCGTTTGGTAAAGTGATTGAAGGTATGGAAAATGTAGATAAAATCGCAAAGACACCTACTACTTTCAATGATCGTCCAAGAAATCCTCAAGTGATTGATACAATCACAATTGTTGACTAATGACGTTGCAACAATTGCGCTACGTGATCCAGATCGTTGAATCTGGATCTTTTAATTCCGCAGCCAAAGCCTTATTTATTTCACAACCATCTCTTTCGAAATCCATTCATGATTTAGAAGAAGAAATGTCCATCTGCTTATTTGTTCGAACAAATAAAGGTATTCTTCTCTCTGAACAAGGAGAAAAATTTCTAGGCTATGCTAGACAAGTCATAGAACAAGCTAACTTACTTGAAGAACAATATAAAAACACATTCCCTGCAAGAACTGTATTTGCGATTTCAAGTCAACACTATGCCTTTGTGGTAAATGCATTTGTTGCCTTAGTCAAAGAATACAATCAAAGTGAATATGAATTTTCTTTAAGAGAGCAAAGAACATACGATATTATCGAAGATGTAAAGAACCATCGAAGTCAATTAGGCATTCTGTATCTTTCACATTTCAATCGTGAAGTCATTCAAAGTATCTTAAAAAAAGAACATCTTACATTCACCAAATTATTTGAAGCCAAACCCCATGTATTTGTTTCTAAGACAAATCCTTTATCCCATAAAAAAACAGTGAAAATGGAAGATTTAAAGAACTATCCCCGTCTAACTTATGAACAAGGAATCAATAATTCCTTCTACTTTTCCGAAGAATTACACAGTACTCAGCCATCTAAAAAGAGTATTGTTGTTTCGGATCGCGCCACATTATTCAACTTATTGATTGGACTAAACGGATATACGATTTCTTCAGGTATCTTAAGCACAGATTTAAACGGAGACAACATTGTATCCATTCCACTTGATAGTGATGAAGTTATGGAAATAGGCTATATTAGTGATGGAGTTTTATCCAACATGTCAAAAAACTATCTAAATCATCTAATTCAATACATTGAAAAGACCAACTGAAATTGGTCTTTTATTATAGTTTTTAACTATAACAAGCTAAAGAATATTTCAATTATTCTATATACTATAAATATGATAGACTTAACACACACGAAAGTTGAGGAATTTATTATGACAGTTCAAACCCCTTATAGATATGATGTAGTTGGAAGTTTTTTAAGACCTGAAAAACTAAAACAAGCTCGTAAAGATTATGAGTCTAAAAAAATTTCAAGAGAAGAATTGACACAAATCGAAGATGAGTGCATTACAGATTTAGTTCAAAAAGAAAAGGCAGCCGGCCTACACGTCATCACAGATGGTGAATTCAGACGTGCTACATGGCACTTAGACTTTATGTGGGGATTTGATGGCGTATCTCATACACCAACGAAAACAGGCCTTCCCTTCCATGGAGAAGCCGCTATGATTGATGATACATATATCACTGGAAAAGTTGGTGTGAGTGGTACACATCCTTTTGTAGAGCATTTCAAGTTTTTAACTCAATTCGAAGACGAAAATACGATTGCCAAACAAACCATTCCTGCTCCAGCACAATTTTTGGAACAAATGATTCTTCCTTTTGCACTAGAAAACACTAAAAAATATTATGAAGATACTGAAGAATTGGTTCAAGACATTGCGAATGGGTATAAAGTTGTCATTCAACAATTATATGATGCAGGATGTCGATGCATTCAATTCGATGATTGTTCATGGGGCATGTTGGTGGATGAAAAAGCGCCATTATTTTTCCAAACAGATCAAGAAGGTTTGTTAAAAGTTCAAGAATTATTCTTGCGTATCAACAATCTTGCGATTGAAGGAAAACCTGAAGATCTTACAATTAACACACACGTATGCCGTGGTAACTTCCACTCTACATATGCATCTAGTGGTGCTTATGATGCTGTCGCAAAAACATTATTTGCGAAAGAAAACGTGCATGCCTATTTCTTAGAATTTGATGATGCTCGTTCTGGTGGATTTGAACCATTAAAAGAGGTTACAGCTGATAAAAAAGTCGTACTTGGTTTAGTTACTACAAAATTAGCCAAATTAGAAGACAAAGAAACAGTAATTGCCCGTATTAAAGAAGCTAGCAAATATGTCTCTTTAGAAAATTTGTGTCTAAGTCCACAATGTGGTTTCGCCTCATGTGAAATAGGAAATAAATTAACTGAAGAGCAACAGTGGGCTAAAGTTAGATTGATTAAAGAAATTGCTGAAGAAGTATGGGGATAGAAAAAAGTTTGGATTAATTTCCAAACTTTTTCTTTTTGTGATTTATTTTTTTAAAAATCATTTTTACCCAATTTGATACAAGCGTTAGTATAAAAGGAATCAGACATACATTTAAAATCACATAGATAATTTCATACCATTGTAAGTGAACAATATAGAAAAAGTTCTTACATAAAATGATTGAACCGGCAAATATTACTGACATGATTGTAACCAATATTTTTCTTAGCATTGTCATTGGCACACATACTCGTATCAACACCATAAGTGCATTGACTCCGGCAAGAATTGTACACATTGTTGAATATTCATTAGGTGAAATATAAACAAAATGGCCTAAGATTGAAACACCAATTACACTACAAATTACACATATGGCTCCTGGCAATGCTTTAGATATAACATTTCTTAAGAAATTTTCTTTTACAATATTTCCGTTTGGTTCAAGCGTTAATATAAAGCTAGGAATTCCAGTTGCCAAGGCAGAAATCAAAGTCAATTGAATAGGTTTAAACGGATAGTTTTTTAAACATACAAGTGTTAATAAAGAAAGTCCAATTGAGAAGATTGTCTTCACCAAAAATAAAGAGGCTGTTCTTTGAATGTTATTAATAACACAACGTCCTTGATATAAAATAACAGGTAATGTATTCATTTGGTTTTCTAATAAAACTAGGCTCGCCACACTTTTACATGCTTGTGAACCCGAACCCATCGCAATAGAACAATCTGCTTCCTTTAATGCCATAACATCATTTACACCATCACCCGTCATTGCGACAGTTTTATTTCTTCTTTTTAAAGCTAACACAAGTTCCTTTTTTTGTTCTGGAGTAACACGTCCAAAAATCGAATACGAATCTACAACCATTTCTACATCCTTTATAGTAGACATATCAATACTTTTTGATGTAAAACCTGCTTTTCTCGCTAAAGCTTCCACTGTTCTAGGATCATCTCCTGAAATAATTTTTATATCCACGCCTTGTTTTTTAAAGAAATTTAAAGTATCTTTGGCATCTGGCCTTAATTCATCACGAAGGCAAATATAAGCCAAAACAGCATTATCTTTCATCAAAACAACTACACGCATAGCTTGAGACGTATAGTCTTCAATATGTTTTTCTACATCCAAATCTATTTCTTTGGCAATATATGAATACGCTCCTAATTTATATTCTCCATCTTCAAATGTCACGCTCGAATATTTTCTTTGACTTGAAAACGGCAAATAGGATACAACTTTCTTATAATTTCTTGCCTTAAAATAGTTTCTTATCGCTATAGCTGTCGCATTGTCATCTGGTAAAGCCTGCATCATATCGCCTAGAATTCCGTCGACATTTTCAATTTTTTCAACATGACAAACACTTAGTTTTCCTTGAGTCAATGTACCGGTCTTATCTAAACACAGTGTATCTGTCCTAGCTAAGGTTTCGATACAATATAGTTCCTGTACTAAAACCTTTTGTTTACCAAGCTTATAAGCACTGATTGCCAATGCAACACTAGTTAAAAAGACAAGTCCTTCGGGAATCATGCCTACAACGCCAGCCACAGTATTTAAGGTTGCAGTTGTATAATTTGTTTTAATAAGCTGCTTAATGAACAAAACACATCCCAATGGAATTAAAATATATGTACACCATTTTATAATCCAATCAATTGAATCTCGTAACTGACTCGGATAACGTTTAAAACGCTTAGCATGTTTTAAAATCGAATACGCATATGTATCTTGTCCTACTTTGTCTACGTGCATCCAACATTTTCCTGAAATCACAAAGCTTCCACTAAGTAATGATGAATTTTCTTGTTTATATACCGCATCACTTTCACCCGTCAACATGGATTCATCGCATTCAATGTTTCCAGATATAATATGACCATCAAAACTGATTTCATCGCCAGCATATAATACGAGAATATCGTTGACTTTCACTTCTTCAACGCTTAATTCCAGTTCAGTATGATTTCGAATCACATGAATCTTTGTCTGATTTAATAAAGAAAGCTTATCCAACATATGTTTTGAACGAATTTCCTGGAACAATCCAATCACCATATTTAAAATGACCGTAATCATAAAGAGCATATTACGATAAGATCCCGTAAAGAATACAAATATAGCTAGAACAACGTTTATTCCATTAAATAAAGTAAACACGTGTTGTTTAATTATTTCTTTATAGCTTTTCGATAAATTATTTGGGTTATGCATATATTTATTATACTACATTTTAAAATATGAAATTATTAAGATTCTATTAAAAATGATACGACAATAGCCGTATCATTCAAAAGATTCTAGTGGTGTATCCGCAAGCGCAACAGCTTGGGCATAAGATGTAATTGCCAAGTTGGATTCAATAGCTTTTTGTAGGCAGAACATCAATAATCTTGTATCAAATGCCTGCAAGTCTTTATCAAAGTTAATAGCCGGATATTTTGATAAATGCTCTAATAATGTATCTACGTTTTCTTTTGTATGTTTTGTAGAAATACCAGTCACAACAACATTTTCTTGTTTAACAGCCTTTAAGCCATTCAACAATGCTACATACGGTTTATCTGGTCTTTGTACAAGCATCACCTTATTTTTAGGGGATGAAGCCAGTCTTAATGTCCATACACTCTTGCAGCTCACAACAATTTGCGTACAATTTTTATCATTCGCAAACAAATCAATTGTTTCTAATAATTTGTCATACGTATCTTCTACTTCTTTACAATCATCAAATACCAACGCTGAATATTCCATCTTTATACCTATCCTTTCAAATCTTCTGGCAAAGTTATTTTTTTATTTGTGAAACTTGATAATACCACTTTTACTCTCGCCTTAGAAAACCACTCTACAAGCTGAGCATCGTCTGTTGCCTGCACTTGTTTATTCCTTGCAAGTCGGTGACACTCCTTAATTAAATTCGTTTTAAAACATTGCGGTGTCTGAGCATGATATACAAGCTTTCTTTCTAATGATTCCTTTACATAACCATCCACAACAATCTTTGTCGTATCCACACTAGGTACCATTAATAAACAGGCATCCTCTGTTTCTAAAGAGTGTTTCAAATCTAAAATCCACTTTTTTTCAACAAAAGGTCTAGCCCCATCATGAATCATAACATAATCTTGATCTACGATTTGTAATCCGTTGTATACACTATCTTGTCGTGTTTGTCCTCCTGTTACAACTTGGATTCGAGAATCATATAAATAGTTTTCAATAACATAGTCCTTTTCATAATCCGCACAAACTAAAACGACCTGTTTACAATCTTCATCTGATAAAAAAACAGACAGACTCTTATTCAGTACAGTTTGTCCATTTTCAAAAGTATAAAATACTTTATTATAATCTAAATTCGTTCGACTGCCTCTTCCAGCAGCTAAAACAATCACGCTATAGTTCATGGATTCATTATATCAAATTTTCTTAACAATTGATAAAAAAATTGGAAGATTAAACGACCATATAAAAATAGTTGGGGGTTTAGATCTGCTTTAAGATTACATAGGGCAGTGTGCTAGGCAGCTAAAAATTCGCTCCAAAGTATTTTGGGGCTTTTTTAGTACCTGTAGCTATGCACTTGTTGATTTTCAAGAGGATTAATATACGTTATTATAGAATTATAAGATTGTTGTTGTACATTTATGTTCTTCATTCAGATATAAACGTCTTCCAGGATTACATGAATGAAACTCGGATTATTTTGTTTTGAAACAAGACTTTAATTACTGTTGTATCGTTTCAAAAGACACAGGAGTAATTACTGTAGAACAGAAAAGAATCAACAATGCATTGTTGCAGAATCATATCGCAATCATCAAATTGGTTACGAAAGCAGCCAGTGGCTATCAAAGCTGGGAGTGATTCAGAAATGGATGTATGCTGATCTTAGGAAAGTCATCGATTTTGAAATCGACAAGGATGATGGAAGCATTAAAATGGTTGAAAAAATGGACCCAGACAGCTAAATGTTGTCTGAGCCCAATATCAGCTATAAACCGTTTTGGGGTATATGCCGCTCCTTAAATTCTTGGAGAGCAAATTCACCTAACCCCATCCAAATTTATTGCACCGATTAAACTTCCAATTCAATTACCTCTTGTTCTTTCAAAGATTTTTTCATATCAATAAGTCTTTGGTTTCTTGAACCACGAAATGCCAATGTGATATCTTTTTCTTCTTCTTTAAATGGACCATCCACTAAAACATCCAATAACGACAACATTTCATCCGTTACTTCACAATGTTTTCGTCCACCATCCAACAAGTCTTGATCTAAAACAAAGCCTGTAAAAGACCAAATATTCTTTTCTGGTAATTCGTCACGAACACGACGAAGCAATTTAACTAATTCTCTTTGATTCTCCGGCTCAAAAGGCTCTCCACCAAGTAATGTCAAACCTGAAATATGGCTTGGTTTTAAAGCATCAATAACCTCATCTTCTGTTTCCTTTGTATAAGGCTTACCATAATCAAAGTTCCATGTTTCTGGCTGGAAACAATTTTTACAATGATTTGTACATCCCGATACAAATAGTGTCACACGCACCCCTTTACCGTTCGCAATATCGTTTTTCTTTATATTTCCAAAATACATAAATACGAAACTTGAAAATTGTAAACATTATATGATAGTTAAGAATACTCGATAGATATAGGATATTCTCATTTTGTTCATTCTTTTCCTTTCTGAACATTAAACATTATGTACATTATTCTTAATGTTTAGAAATTAGAGTGTGAGTGAGGGGTTGATAGATGCTTATAATGTTCAATTTTAGAGAGGATGAGAGAGTGGAATATAAAAAGAAGATGCTTTGAACACCTTCTTTGGGTTGCTGTTATTTATAATCTACGTGTTCTACTTCTGTGTAGTCTACTTTAGATAGGTCGATGACGAAAGCGGGACACACGTACCAAGTGTCGTACACGTCGAAGCCGCGCAAACTGCCACGGTCGGCATTCAGATACTCCACAACGGAGTCGGCGCCCTGATTGCTGTCTCTTGTCCAGATACTAGTACCACTCAAGAATGCTTTTACTTTATCTGGACTCTTTAAATCTACCGCTTTCCCAATTTCACTTACACTAGGCAAGAAGACGTGACGACTGATGGTATTGTAGACTTGACCATTGTATCCAGTTTCTTGTTTTGAATCTGGGTCATTATACATTGCATATGAAGCCTGTTTAATATCAGTAGTTTGAATAGCACTTTGCATTTTAGCTGATAATCCCTTGTACCAATCATTTTCTAAATAGTTGTCAATCTCACTGCCTTCATAAGTATTAATATATTGCCCATCTTGACGTAAACCATTAGAAGTATATGCTTGGAATCTTCTCTCTCCAATACTATTAATTTTATATGGCATAACCAATGCCTGATTATCTCCACGCTCCTCTAGAACGAAATATACATTTTCTTCGATACCTAACACATCACCGGTAGTTACATGCACTTCTTTCTTCGTAATATTCTCTCCAGTCTCAACAATATGATTTGTACTACCTAATATCGCATCTTGTATGCTCTTAGCATACCCGCTCTTGCCAAATAGTAGCATTAACAAAATCACTGCTACCACAACAATAATTAAACCGTATTCCTCTAGGAATCCTTTCATTTGATTTCATGCCCCCTGGAAGCTCAATCTTCCATCAAGTTATATATATTCATCTTATCAAATGGAGGAATGACAAATGCCAGAAGGAATATTCATTCAAAAAGTTAACCGCAATTTGAGGTTGAAAAAGTGAAGGCTTGAGGATACGATTGAATTAAGCTAGAAATAAGGTGGATGTATATGAATAAATATAATGTTAATGATATCGTCTTCTTCATATCGAATGGGTATCACATACGAGAAGCTACTGTAATTCGTACTGGCGGAGGGTTTTGCACAATTAAGTTTAATGACAATGAGACACCCGCAGGAACCAGAGTTAGAGAATCTAAGTTATTCAGGACTAAGAAAGAAGCTGAAATTATAGTTGAAAAAACGCATAACACACTGTATATTTAATTTAATTATTAGGGTGAAGAGCCCGTATACTGAGGATAGGCCTGAACGCCTATCCGCTTTTTTTTGGAGACAATATACGAAGATTAGACTTACTAAAAAAGCAAGCCGTTAAGCTTGCTTGTGGTTATTTGTCGAATTTTATTTATAATCAGCATGACCGGCTTCTGTGTAGTCGACTTAACAAATAGAGAAGCATAAAATGACAGAATGAATAATAGAAAAAATACCAGATAAAAAAGCGAGGCTCACTCACGAATCTCGCTATCTTTTATTGTTCATTCATAGTTCCCTAAGAAATAAAACGAAAACATATAAATAAAAAACATAAGAAAAAACTACCTCATAATTCTTGCAGGAAACATCGGTAGTTTTTTCTAAAAACTCAATTTTCTCAGGAGAACTTCTTATTGGATGCTCTCTTTTCATTTATATTGTACCACATTAGCTTAAATATAAAATAACTTCTTTTTCTTTTAAAGACTTCTTCATATCGATGACTCTCTGGTTTTTTGAGCCACGGAATGCCAATGTGATGTCCTTTTCTTCTTCCTTGAATGGACCATCGACTAGAACATCAAGCAATGAAAGCATTTCATCTGTCACCTCACAGTGTTTACGACCACCGTCAAGCAAGTCTTGGTCCAATACAAATCCAGTAAAAGACCAGATGTTTTTATCGGGCAGCTCTTTACGAACACGGCGAAGTAGTTTGACTAGTTCTCTTTGGTTTTCTGGCTCAAAAGGTTCCCCTCCAAGTAGCGTTAAACCAGCTATATGACCTGGTTTCAATGCCTCAATTACCTCATCCTCAGTTTCCTTAGTAAAAGGTTTTCCATAATCAAAGTTCCATGTTTCAGGTTGGAAGCAGTTCTTACAGTGATTTGTACACCCAGACACAAATAATGTAACACGCACTCCTTGTCCATTTGCGATATCATTCTTTTTTATATTTCCGTAATACATAAGTAACACCTCTATTTTAATAAGTTATTTGTCTTTCTATATTGTAGCACAGATATGAACTTATAGTTATGCTATAATGCTTTTATAGAAAGAGAGGTACGTTATGTCATACCCTTACAGATATACTATTACTGTGAAAGATGCTACTCCCGGACAATTTAATGAAATAGCTAAGGATTTCTGTGATTACTATAAGGAAACTTCTTCAGATGATAATATCGAAATAATAGAAGTAGAAAATGAAAGAGGTATATATTTCGAAGACTATGGAAGTGAAAGGTTCATCGGATTTGAAAACTGTCCTGCTGAAGCGTTATCACGAGGATTCCCTGAATTCGAAATCAAATGGAGAAGAGTTTACGCAGGTGACTATAGTGCAGTAGAAGTAACCTATAAGAACGCCAAAGTTGTCAAACAAGAATTCATTGATGCTGATTTAAGCATGTATTATTAAGATTAGGTAGCTTATATCACAGACAAAGCAGGCTGATAAGGCCTGCTTTTTTCTTTCTACCAATTGCTACAAAAATTTCCACTTCTGCTACATATTTTTCCTTTGACGAAGATTTAATCGCTCAAAAATGTGCTTTAGAGGTTTGTTCTACCTTTTGCTCTACCTTCCACTCTACCTTCTTCCCTACATTTTGTAGCAATAAGGGAAGAAAATGTAGCAGAATGGTAGATGGATAGTAGGTATTTCTATAGTATAAAAACGGGTGCCAATTTTATACTATAGAGAGTAGATATTAGATGCCAAGCTTTCGCTTGTACTCTTCAATGCGGTCGATATCGTCTTCAGACAGGCTGAAGAGCTTCTCGTAGAGTTCTACGTGCAATGGATTCATCTCTTTTGTCGCAAACAAGTCGATACGGTCCTTGTAGGTCATGATTTGAAGTTCGTTAATATCAAGTGTTCTAAGCAGCTCAGCTAGAACTTCTCCTAATTCATCGTGGGTGGCTTTGATTTTAAACGACCTTTTTACCTTTTTTGATATTCTTCTAGTCATAGGTTCCTCTCTTTCTGTTTTAATCATACAGAAAGTCAGCTTGTTTGTACTCGACCGAAAATGGGGAAATGGTCGATGAAAAGCAAAAAGCTACAAAAGTCATTGAATTGTCGATGATTATTGCAGATAAAAAGAAGTCATCTAGTTAGAAGACTCCTTTTCAGTTTTATATCCCTCTTTTTCAAGATACTCTTTTAGGATGCGTTCAACGGCAACTGTTTTGTTTTGGCCTTTGTCATCAGCGTACTGAGCTAAAGCATCATAGATACCAGAGTTCATACGGATGTTCAAGGCAGTCCAATCTTTCTTTGGTTTTGGCATATGTGTCACCTCTTAGTCAGCATTTTTAAGGCTGTTATAGATTTCATCAGAGAAGATACCTAAAACCTTTTTCTTCATTTCATCATTACCAAGAAGCAAACTAAAGAAATCTTGGTTTTGTTCAAGTCCTTCAATCAACGCATCATCGATGTTATCAAAATAAGCAAACTCAAAATCCTTTTCTGTATTGTTCTTTGCAGAAGTTTTCAATTTATCAGACTTCATCATAATATCTTTGATTTGAAGCATGGCTTTTACAGCCACATCGTTATCATATGACTTGCCAGCAATACTGTTGATTTCCGCAATAATTTCAGACAGCTTTTCTTCTTTATCTCCCGATAATACAAAGTTCTCTGCTGTTGCTAACTTAGTAATTGGATTTGATTTCTGTCTTTCATTCTTGTGTTCTTCTTTTTTCTTTTGAGCAAAATTCATCGCTTCAATTTTTCCATCTAGATTGTATCCACCACCTGGATGCTTAATATTGATATATGCAAGTAACAATGCAACGAATCTATATTTCTTGTGAAGTTCTGTATCTTCAAAACATGAAACCTGAATCAAGAACTCGTAGAATCTAACAAACTTTCTCATTGTCATTACAAATTCCTTTTGGTCTTCTGGTTTCAATCTTTCGATATCACGTTTAGCTTTTGTAAATAAACGAGTTAGGCTCATTTTTTCCTTAGCTGTGATTTTATCCTTGTAAAGGATTACACTTGCACTATCAATGTCTAGTGGGTCCAGAATTGAATAGCCATCCATTTTTGCTTCTAAATCATAGATAGCATTTGGTGTAATTGAGTTAGATAGCAATGTTGTTGTATAGTACACAGAAAAAGCATTCTGAATATCTTTATAATCATTTACGAAATCAAGAACAAATGTTTGTTTGTCATATGGTGGGCAAATTCTATTCAATCTAGAAAGGGTTTGAACAGCATTTACTCCTCTTAATTTCTTTAAAATATACATAGCGCAAAGTTTTGGTTGGTCAAAACCAGTCTGATACTTATTTGCTACTAAAAGTACTTTATAATCATCAGAATCGAATTGAGTTGGTAGTTTATCTTCACTGAATCCATTCATACCGGCCTCAGAGAATTCTTGTCCATCTTTAGTTGTTACCTTTCCAGAGAAAGCTACTAAAGCATGGATGTTGTCATATCCTTTTCTCGTTACATAATCTTCGAATGCTTGACGATACTTCACGGCAGCTTCCCTAGATGATGTAATTACCATTGCTTTTGCTGTGCCGCCTAGTTCATGCATAACAGTAGTTCTAAAATGCTCTACGATTACTTCTACTCTTTGAGAGATATTCGTATCGTGTAATTCAACGAATCGAGCAATCTGTCTTTTAGCACTGTTTGTTTTGCATTTAGGGTCGTCTTTGATTGCTTTATTGATTTGGTAATAAGTCTTATAAGTAGTGTAATTCTGAAGTACATCAAGAATGAAACCTTCTTCAATGGCTTGTTTCATTGAATAAATGTGGAATGCTTCTCTTTGTCCTTTAGTATTTACGCGACCAAACAATTGCAATGTTGTTGGTTTAGGTGTGGCCGTGAAAGCAAACATCGATACATTGCCTTGTTTACCATGTCTTGCAATCTCATCAACAATAATATCTTCAGCTGTACATTCGTCAATACTCGCCTCGCCAGCCCCAAGAGTCATTGTAACAGCAGCCATGTCTTTACCTGAAGTCGAAGAGTGTGCTTCGTCAATAATCACCGCAAACTTCTTATCTTTTAAATTTGAAACCTCATCAACTATATAAGGGAACTTCTGAATCGTAGTTGCAATAATTTTAGTATTTCCCTTTAAGGCTAAGGCCAGGTCTGCGGAAGTACAGCTATCGTTCATTACTTTAATTAATCCTGATTTGTGCTCCATGCCCATTACAGCAGCCTGTAGCTGTCTATCAACAACCACTCTGTCTGTCACTATAATAATGTTATCGAATATAATCTTGTTATTTGCATCATGGAGTGATGATAGACGATATGAAAGCCATGCAATTGAATTTGTTTTTCCAGAACCTGCACTATGCTGAATCAAATAGTTTTGAGCAGTTCCGTTATCGTATACATCATCAAGAATTTTATGAAGAACATCACGTTGGTGATATCGAGGGAAGATAACTGTTTCTTTTACTTTTTTCTTGCCTGTGGCTTCGTTAACCTTTTCTTTTGTTTCTACGAAAATGAATTTACTGATTAATTCTAGGATAGAATCCTTGGTTAATACATCTTCCCACATATAAGAAACACTGTACTTGTCATCAAACAAAGGGTTTCCAGCTCCAGCATTTACACCTTCGCCGTTACCCATGTTGAATGGAAGAAAGAAAGTAGATTCACCTTCAAGTTTGGTAGTCATGTAAACTTGTTCTAAATCCATTGCGAAATTAACTAGAGCTCCAGCTTTGAATAAGAACAATCTGGATTTAGGATTTCTATCCACGCGATACTGGTAGATAGCATCTTCATAAGACTGCCCTGCCATGTTACATTTCAACTCGAACGTCATAATAGCAATACCATTCAAGAAGATGACTACATCGACTCTTTCTTTATCAGAAGCCCAGATTTCTTCAGCAACCGAGAAGATGTTTTTCTCGTATTTTTCGTTCAACTCTTTATTAAATGTTGTCGCTGGTTTAGAATACATCAAATCTAAATGGACGTTGGATACATCAATTCCATGTTTTAACACGTCAACTAAGCTACTTCTTTTCTTTGTTGCTTCCATGTTTAGTACATTAACAATTGTAGCCTCTAAATCTTGTTTATACATTTTAGACAAAGTTGTCATTTCCTCTGGTTGAGTATCGTTTAAAAACTTAAACAATAGCTCTTTATCCATTGCAAATAAGCGGTCAAAATTATCGTCTTTTCGGATAATGTATCCATTGTTATCTTTAAGGTAGTTTAAAATAAACTTTTGATACTGCTTTTCACTTAAAATGTCATTCATTGACTGGCACCTCCTTTTTTCCTGTTACATATTCATAAATAAGCGATTTCTTATATTCAGCTAATACATCAAGCTGTTCTTTTTTTGTTTGAATAATAGCATCAATTTCAGAACACTTGGAGTCAAGATAGTTCACGATATCGGCTTGTTCATTTTTTGGTGGTGAAACGAGCAATAACTTTGAAAATTCATTATAATTTAATCCTTGCCTTACGCCATTTCCCATGTTATAAAAAACTTTCATTAAATCATATGGTACTACGTCAAGAAAAAGGACTCATAAAATAGATAAATTTTAAATTCTAATG
>SAMEA3387519__coassemble_857_pt1 | contig 43682 bp, 40 predicted proteins | sample SAMEA3387519__metabat2_low_PE_011 | metagenome-assembled genome bin SAMEA3387519 (sample SAMEA3387519) | Felis catus | biome: Faeces | place: United Kingdom | collected 2012 | reverse complement strand
GAAATGCCACCAATTGTACATCCTAAGATGACAGTAATAACAGCAGCAATAATACCAACCATGATAGAGATTCGTCCACCTAAGAATAAACGGAATAAGCAGTCACGACCTTGTTTATCTGTACCTAATAAGTGTTCTCCTCCTGGAGCTAAATTAGGATTTGATAAATCATAGTCATTAACGCTATATCCAAGCATTGGTGGTATAACAATAACAGCAACAACAATTAATACAAAAATAATCAAACCAGCCATGGCAACACGGTTTTGTTTGAACTTACGCCATGCTATGGTCCAAGGACCTATAGATTCGATTTTTTCGCCAGATTCTAATACTACAGCATTTTTTTTAGCCATCTATAGTTCCCTCCTATTCATCTACCTTGATACGTGGGTCAACTAATGTATAACAAATGTCAGACAATAAGTTACCTAATAACATCAACAAGGCACTAAACATCAAACAAGCCATAACTAAAGAGTTATCACGTTGGTTGATCGCATCAATTAACACTTTTCCAATTCCTGGCCAGATAAATACAGATTCCAAGATTACGGCTCCTGAGAATAATGATGGAATGTATAATCCTAGTAATGTTACTAAAGGAATTTGAGCATTTTTAAATGCATGTTTGTAAATAACAGTCTTTTCTTTTAGACCCTTTGAACGTGCAGTACGAACATAATCCATGTTGATGACTTCAACCATAGAGTTACGTACATAACGTGAGAACGACGCAAATGAACTAAACGCCAATACGATTACAGGTAAAATTGAGTGTAAAGCTATATCTCCAATTTCTTGGAAAATACTTGAGTAACCAAAGCTTGATAGCATTGTGTCACGCATTCCGTTGATAGGCATACCTGGAATCTGCAAACCTACGAAGAAAATTAATACTAAGGCAAAGAAGAATGTTGGAACACTTATTCCTAACAATGAGAATACAGTCCAGAAGTTATCAAACACTGTACCTTTCTTTACTGCCTGTTTTATTCCAACTGGAATGGCAAAAATCAAAGCCACAATTAATGATACAACATTCAAATAGAATGTATTCCATACATAGTCACCAATAATAGTTCCAACTGGTTTTTTAAGGGTAATACTTGATCCTAAATCTCCTGTACACATACGTCCAACCCAACGTACATATTGTTCAGGTAACGATTTATCCAATCCTAACAACTCACGAACGTGATCACGTTGTTCTTGTGTAACCTTTGAACCGGCTCCAAAATAAGCTGTTACCTCATCACCTGGCATCGCCTTTACAGTACCGAAAATAACGATTGAAATGATGAAAAGGACAGGAATCATCGCTAAAATTCTTTTAAATACATACTTTAGCATAGTTATCGATCCTTTCTATCCACTAAATGCATATAAGAGCAAGTCAATACGGCTTGCCCTTAATTTTATAAACAATCCACGATTTTTTCATGCAGACTATTTAACGTTGCCACGTTTCTGTTAATGAACATTTGTCCTTTAACATCAACTATTTTAACACACCTTTGTGCAAATTTTAAATTATTTTACAGTAATTGTATCCATTGATTGAGACCAGTTACGTAATGTTCCTGTTCCAGTCAAGTCAACTTTCTTATTGTAAAGGTTGAATTGCATACCTGAGTAAACTGGCATGTAACCTGCATCATCAGCAGCCATCTTCATAGCTTCAACATATTCTGCTTTTGATTTTTCTGCATTTGACTCAGCACGAGCTTTTGTCAATTGGTCAACCAATGCTTGATCATTGATACGAGAATAGTTATTTACAGCCATGTTATTTGGATTATTTGTATATGAATCATTAGCTCCAGCATCTTGGTTATCTGTAAAGCTAGTAGCTAAGAAACACATATTCCATTCGCTATCGTGGCTTTCATCTTGAATGTTGCTTAATAATGTAGAGAAGTCAACTGTAGTTTGTTTTAAGTCAACACCTAAATCGCTCCAAGTTTTCTTAACCATAGGAATTAAAGTTTCAAGTACTGAGTTACCTTCTGACAATAAGAATTTGATTTCTAGTTTTTGTCCGTCTTTAGCACGGATTCCATCAGCACCACGAACCCAACCAGCTTCATCTAATACTTGGTTCGCTTTATCCATATCAAATGCATATGTATTTAATCCATCGATTGTTTCTTCATTACGAACAACGGCACCACAGTTTACTGATGCTGGACTCCAGTATGCAGCTGGTACATATCCACCTTTAACTTTCTTAACTTCGTCACTTGCTTTTTTATCCCATCCGAAGTAAGAATCACAGAATCCTTGACGATCTGTCGCATACATCAATGCTTGACGTACAGCTTTGTCAGCTGTAGCTCCATTGTTAGCGTTCATAGCTACGAAACCAACAGCACTACGAGAGTAGTAGTTGAATGCCATGTTTTTATCTTGACTAGCTTCACTTACTTTATTTGTTTCAATTACATCTGGAATTAAATCAACTGTTCCTTTTTTCAATTCAGAAACTTCTGTAGTTACATCTGTTTTCTTCATAACAATACGATCTACTTGGTATTGTCCTTTTTCAGGTTTGAATTCTTCATTACGAACAAATGAAGCTCCACTTGCTTTATCATAGCTCTTTATTTGGTAAGCACCAGAACCACATGATTCTTCTTGGTTCTTTTCAACAACTTTTACTTTACCTTGTTTGTATTTTGAGTAGTGATCTGCACTAGTGATTCCCATTCCACCAAATTTTGCGATTGCATCGATTTGAGGTGATACTAAGTGGAATACTACTGTGTAATCATCTGGAGTTTCAATACCAGTTAATTCTTTAGCAGCTCCGCTATTATATTCTTTATATCCTACTAGGTTTTCCAATCCACCACCATTAGGACCAGCATAACTTGGGTCAGCTAATGTTGCGAATGTAAATTTAACGTCTTTTGAAGTTACTTCAGTTCCATCACTGAATTTGTGTCCTTTTTCCAATTTGTAAGTTAATGTTAAACCATCTGCACTTACTTCTGGTAATTCTTTAGCCAATTCTGGTTCCAATTCGTTATCCGCATTGTACTTTAACATTGATTCGTAGCATAAGTTTACTACATATTGATCATAAGCACTTGATGCATATTGAGGTGTAAACTGTCCAGTTAAACTTTGGTTTACAGATACTGTTAATGTTTTTGCGTTACTGCTAGATCCACCTGAACATGCTACTAAAGTAGAAGCCATTGCTACAGATGCTAAACCAGCAACAATTCTTTGTTTATTCATTTCTCTTTCCTCCTATAGTCTGCTCACTATGTGTGATGAAATTATACTATGCTAGAAACACATTTTCAAGGGTTTAAGAAAGAAATTTACATACAATTTTACATTTATGTATATTTTTCATGAACAAAACATAGCATTTTGTCTTTATATCATGCGTTTTCATTGTATTCGCTTTCATTTGGTTTTTCGTATTTCATTTACAAACATTTGTCTATAAGCACTAGATTTTATGTAAATTATGAAAATCTGGTTCAATTTTAAATCCCATCCTCATTTATTCATTTCTCTCTTTAAAAATAATAAACAAAAAGGAATCATTCTAGATGCCTACACTAGAATGGTTTTCTTATTCTATGCTAAAATAATCAAGAAAGAAGTGAATTTATGAATAAAGCATTAGCCCATTTACATACGATCAACAAGCACAAGTTAAAAGTTACTTGGCTTTGTTTTCGTTGTCACCTATATAAACAAGGTTTACTCCATGATTTAAGCAAATACTCTTATATTGAATTAAAAACAGGTTTTCACTATTATCAAGGTTTTCGTTCTCCTATTGATGCCGAGAAAGAAGAAAAAGGTTATTCATTAGGTTGGCTACATCATAAAGGAAGAAACAAACATCATTGGGAATATTGGCTTGATTTTGGAGTAGATGGCATTTATGCATGTAAAATGCCTACAAACTATGTCATCGAAATGTTTTGCGATCGAGTTGCTGCAAGTATGATCTATCAAAAAGAAAAGTACACAGACTCTAGTGCACTTGAATATTATGAAAATGGACGAGGTAAAATTCTGATTCATCCAGAAACAGACGCCCTCATCCATCATTTATTAAAATATTTATCTGAGCATGGTTTAGATCAAACCATTCACTATATCATCACTGAAATTAAAGAATAATTATTCTACAGTTACACTTTTCGCAAGGTTACGAGGTTTATCTACATCGCAACCTTTTTCTTTTGCGACATAGTAAGCTAATTCCTGCAATAAAACTGTTGCTGGAATACAACTTAGTAATGGATCTACATCTGGAATGCGAATCACATACTCAAAGCCTTCCGTATTCTGGCTTTGTGAAGCAATCAAAATGACCTTGGCTCCTCGAGCAACCGTTTCCAAAATATTCGAAATTGTCTTCTGTGCAACACTAGGCTGCGTAGCTAGCGCAATCACAACTGTATCTTTTTCTATCAATGCGATTGGACCATGTTTCAATTCACCAGCCATATATGCATCGGCATGCACATACGAAACTTCTTTTAGTTTCAACGCCCCTTCTAAAACACTTAAATAATCCAATTGTCTACCAATAAAGTAGGCATCTTTTTGATTCGTTAATAGTTTAGCAAATTCAGCCATTTTTTCTTCTTGCGCAAGCATTTGTTCAACTACATCTGGCATTTGTTTCAACTGATTGATCATATGATTTTTACATGCCACACCCTTATTAAATAAAGACGCTAACTTTAAACATAGACATGCCAACAGCACAAGTTGTGTTGTATAAGCTTTTGTACTTGCGACCGCAATTTCTGGTCCAGCACAAGTATATAAAACGTAATCAGATAATCGAGCTAAACTAGAACCTAACACATTTGTCACAGTCAGTGTTTGTGCTTTGTTTTCTTTCGAAAGTTTTAATGCTGCCAAAGTATCTGCTGTTTCTCCAGATTGTGAAACAAAAATACATAGCGTATTTTCATTGACACGATAGTTGCCATATCTAAATTCACTTGCACTAATGCAGTAAATTGGTAAATCAATCCATGTGCGCAATAAGTATTGAGCATACAAACTCGCATGGTAAGCAGTTCCACACGCAACATAATAAATTTGATTGATTTTTGAAACATCTAAACCAGATAATTCTGGCATAGCCAAATTATTTTCAATATGAGCTCTCAACGTTTCTTTGATCACATACGGTTGTTCATGCATTTCCTTCTGCATAAAAGTATCATATCCACCTTTTTGAGCTGCACAAGCATCATATGAGATATGCACCCAAGTTGTTGAAACGGAATCCCCAAAGAAATCATAGACTTCAATACTTCCGGGTCTTAATACGGCCATCTGTCCATCTTCTAAAGCACAAATATCTTTTGTGTAATCTAACATAGCTGGAATATCACTTGCACAAAATGCAGATGTATCTGTTTTCCCTAAAATCATTGGACTTTCTTTTTTTGCGACAAAAACGCAGTCAGGATAATCTGTACAAACCACACATAGCGCAAAACTACCTTGAAGGTATTGCACACATTTTTTTAAAGCGTACATCATATCGCCTTGATAATAGTAATCCAACATATGAACAATAACTTCACTATCCGTATGTGACTGGAATGTATATCCTTGTTCTAATAAACATTCCTTGATTGATGCATAGTTTTCAATGATTCCATTATGCACGATTGAAATTGTTTCACTCTCATTTGTATGAGGATGTGAATTCATATTACTTGGAACACCATGTGTTGCCCAACGTGTATGTCCAATTCCTGTATGTTCAGGATGTTCTTTTTCATTCAACAATTCCTTTAAATTTGTAAGACGCCCCTTCGCCTTATACGTTTCTAGATGGTGATTCGAAACGAGAGTCACGCCTGCAGAGTCGTATCCTCGATATTCGAGTTTTTCTAAACCCTGCAATAAAAATGGTAAAGCACTCTCTTTACCTGCGTACGCTGTGATTCCACACATTATAAAAAATCCTCCTATAAATTATTATCATGGAGGATACCAAATGGCTTTGTTCAATGTTCACACATTGGTTTTGTCCATCGTTAAAGGTTGTATCAACCTCCAGACTACCCGCCGAATCTTTCGATAAGTCTGGTCCTCGTCAACTAAATACTTAGTCCTGGCGCTATTTTTTTTACTACATCTCCATGAATAATGAATATTATACAAAAAACAGAACATTTGTCAAAAAAAGAAGACTTACTCTTCTTCGACTAGATTCAATAATTCTAGCACTCGATTTAAGTCTTCTTTATTTTCATAATGAATAGAAATAGCGTTTTTACTGATAGATACCGATGTTTGAAAGAATTCCTGAAGCTTTTCTTTAGCTGCCTTCACATAAATATCTTCTTTTGGCTTTTCTATCGTTTTTTTATTGTTTGTATCTTTTACAATTTGTTCTACTTTACGAACAGATAAACCTTGATCAATAGCCTGTTTAGCAACTTTACGCATATTTGCCTCTGTCTTAAGACCGAGTAAAGCTCGTACATGCCCCATACTTAATTGTTTACTCACAACGTATTCCTGGACATCTTCTGGAAGTTTTAACAATCGCAATAAGTTTGTGATATGTTCACGTGATTTTCCGACACGATGAGCTAACTGTTCTTGTGTATATCCTAATCGTTGAATTAATTTTTCATACGCTTTTGCTTCTTCTATTACATTTAGATCTTCACGTTGAATATTCTCCAACAAAGCAATTTCCATCATTTCCTGATCATCAAAATCAACAATGATAGCTGGAATATCTTTTAATCCGGCAAGTTTTGAAGCTCTTAATCTTCTTTCACCGGCAATCAAATCATATCCTTGAATACTTTTTTTTACTAGAATCGGCGTAAATACACCATGTTGCTTAATTGATGAACTTAATTCTTTTAAAGCTTCATCATTAAATACTTTACGAGGCTGATATGGATTTGGACGGATCTCATCCACAGGAATTTTTGACTGTTCCTGTCTTTCAACTTCCATATCTCCATTTTGAATATCATCTAATACTTTAGAAACATCTTGCCCAAAAATACTGGACAATCCTTTTCCTAAACGAGCATTATTTTTGTTATCCATAGCTATGCCTCCCTTGAATTACGTTTTAGTACTTCTTCAGTTAAACCAGCATATGCCTTGGCTCCTGTACTTTTTGGATCATATTCAAAAATAGACATGCCACGGCTAGGTGCTTCCGATAATTTTACATTTCTCGGAATAGAATTTTGATATACAAGCTTTCCAAATGTTTGACGAACATCTTGCGATACATCAACACTCAATCTTGTACGAATATCAAACATTGTTAATAAAATACCTTCAATTTTTAAATTTCGGTTACTTGTTCTTTGGACAAGACGAATTGTGATCAACAACTGCGTAACTCCTTCCAATGCATAATATTCACACTGTACTGGAATCAAAATACTGTCAGCTGCTGTCAATGCATTGGTATTCAATAGTCCAAGTGATGGTGGACAATCAATAATAATGTAATCATATTGATCTCGAATAGGAGCAATGGCTTTTTTCAACAATTCTTCTTTACCGGCTTCCATCTTATCCATATCTAAATCAGCTCCAGCTAAATTAATGTTGGCTGGAACAATATCGATTCTTGGATTCATTTTAGGTACGATGGCCTGCTGAATAGGAACTCCCTCCATTAATACAGAGTGAATCGTAGCTTGTGAATTATTTTGATTTGCATTTAATCCTTGCGTGGCATTTCCCTGCGAATCGAAATCAATCAACAATACTTTTTTTCCTACATGTGCAAGTCCGCTTGCTAAATTTATCGATGTTGTAGTTTTACCTACTCCACCTTTTTGATTCGAAATTGCGATAACTTTTCCCATACTCAACCCTCCAAAGGTTTTTTCTTGATTTGCCCATACGCTCTAGGATATTTATTTGGCGTATGTTTTACCTTTTTAAAATATAAATTAATGCGTGTTGCATCCTCTTCAATCATAAATTTTTCTTCATCAATCAATTCAACACCTAATGTATCAATTGCCTTTTGCGCATTGATCAACTCTTCGTGACCATTCTTGCCTTTTAAAGCCACCATAGTATGATCCATCTTCACAAAAGGAACACAAAGTTCTAATAAAATAGATAGTTTAGCAACCGCACGCGCACTGACCACGTCGAAACATTCACGTTTTTCTTTTGCCAAATCTTCAGCTCGAACATTTAATATATCGAGATTATCCAAGTTCAATTGAGTTTTCACTTCATTTAAAAAACGACAACGCTTTTGTAATGGTTCCACCAAAGTCATATGAACATGTGGAAATGCAATTTTTACAGGGATGCCTGGAAATCCTGCGCCTGAGCCAATATCACACATTGTTTCAAATTTAATATTTGAAAACGGCATGATTGAATCATAAAAATGTTTCTCCCATACTTCTTCTTCCTGTGTGATTGCCGTTAAGTTCATCTTCTCATTCCATTCAACAAGAAGCTGCATATATTTTTCAAATTGATTCATTTGTTCTTCATTTAATTGGATGCCGGCTTCTAAACAAGCCTTCTGAAATTCTACTTTAGTCATGAAAACCCTCCACGCTATCCATTATAACATATAATCGTTTCCGCCGTATTTTTACTATACTCAATAATTTGACACTATGTATGTCGGTTTATTTACTTTATTCATTTATGATACAATTTTAATGAGGAGGTCACTTATGAAAAATTTAAAGAAAGTTTTATTTGTTGTTGTCTTTATCTTAATTGCCTTTGTAAGCGGTATGTTCTTTGCGAACAAACAAACGGAACCTGAAATCACATCGACATTAATTCAGAATCGAATTGAACAGGCAAGTGATTTGGTAACCACAAAATATCATTATGCGAAAGTAGGAAAATTTGAAAATTCTTTAAGTCTGAATGGCTGGTCCATTCCTTTGACAAACAAATACTTCATACTAACATTTGAAGGGGAAATTCAATTAGGTACAGATTTATCTAAGGCAAATGTAGAGATCAACGATTCTACTATTTATGCGACAGTTAATAAGCCAACTGTTCTTTCAAATTCAATCGATGAATCAAGTATTGAAGTCTATGATGAAACAAAAAATATTTTTAATCCAATCAGTGTGAGTGACTATAAAGCTTTTGCGGTTGAACAAAAAGAGAAGGCTTTATCTGAAGCCAAGAAAAAGGGTTTAATGAAAACGGCTCAAAAGAACACAGAAAAAAGTATTAAAGAGATCATTTCCATTATCCCAGATACAGATGATTATACGATTGAAGTCACATTCAAGGAGTAATTATGGCAAATTTGAAATTAGTTGATGCTTTTACGGATTTTGTAGAAGAAAGTACTCTTCCCTATCGTCAAATGATGACTTATTATAATTGCGCGTTAATGGAAGTGGAAACTAAATTTAAAGTTCTTAACGAACAATTCTCCCTATTCTATGATCGCAATCCCATTGAATCGATTCATACGCGTATTAAATCGCAATCTAGCATTCTTAAAAAGCTTCAAAAAAAGAATCTTGCTTTAACCATCCCAAACATTGAAAACAACCTATTTGATATTGCCGGTGTTCGAGTTATTTGCTCTTTTACAGAAGATATTTATTCTTTGGCCAACTCTTTTCTTAGCCAAGATGATGTGCGCTTGATTGAAAAAAAAGATTATATTCAAAATCCTAAAGAAAATGGATATCGTAGTCTTCACCTAATTGTAGAAATCCCTATCTTTTTATCAGATGAGAAAAAATGGGTTAAGGTAGAAGTACAATTTAGAACCATTGCGATGGATTTCTGGGCAAGTCTAGAACACAAGATTCGCTATAAAAAGAACTTATCAAAAGAACGCTTAGATGAAATTGATAAAGAATTACTAGAGTGTGCCAAGATTTGTAAGACACTTGATGAGAAAATGGAAGAAATAAAGACGGGAAATTGATTTCCCGTCTAATTTTTTTCGTATGCTTCTTCAAAAGAAACTTTTGCATCTTGTGCATTTTCTTTCATGAATTTACGATTCTTATAGAATCCTACTGTCAACAATGGGACGATGATGATGGCGATACCTAGATATCCACAATATCCATAGCCATACTTAACAACGTTTGTTAGTCCTACAAATGAGATTCCCATAGAAACTACCATGATGAATGCAGAAACTAAAGCTCTACGTACAGGTACATTTTCAACTTTTTGAAGGAATTTCACATTTTCAAAGCGATTCACAAATCCAAAGATGACACAAACTGCACTTGAGATCAAACATAAGAATAATACCAATCCATATAGTGCTACAAGCCAATTTGCTCCAAATGATTTTAATGTTGTTAACGTTGGTAAAGTTGTTCCGTTTGGCTGAGTCAAATAATAGTGTTGCCAACAAAGTAACATTAATACGGCAAGCCCTAATCCTAACATATTTAATGTGAATGTTAATGCCATTGAGCGATCACAATCTTGTTTTGTTTTTAAAACACTTGTTCCACAAACTAAGATAGCTGGTACTGTAACCCATTGGAAAGCTGAATAAGTAACACCGTTCCAAACTGCTTTTGGAAGTTGACTCCACCCATGTACTGAAAAATCAACACGCATAACATCTAACAAATTGTGTCCATTTAATAAACCTACTGTATAAATAGAAACAGCTAGTACTAAGATTACTACACCCATATATGTACTTGCTCTACGAATCAAATCTACGCCAAAAATTGTTAAGAATAATACAACAAGGCCAATCACAAATGTTCCTAGATAGTAATTCAATCCAAAGTATTGGGTTAATGCACTGGCTGCACCAGAGATACATGATGCAACAACCATTAAAACCATGATATTAAAGAATAATTCAAATAATAATTCTAATTTATCAAATGGATGATATAAACATTCAAATAGTTCTTTATACGTTTTTAATCCTCTTGAATTCATCATAATCTGGCCTTCACGAATTGTCATAGATAAAAGTAACATCGCAACGGCAACCCCAACAATAGCTGGCCACCCTAAACTAACAAACCATGTGTTTTCCTGATTTCCTGTCGCAAATCCTCCACCTGCGTGTGCTGCAAATGCGGTTGTGGCCACTGAAAATGCAGCCATCCATGATCGATTCAATTTTGTGCTCTCTTTCTTTTTCATTCTCAAATTCTCCCTTTCTGCAACAAAAAAACCTTCCGTCTCTTGTTGCCTAATTAACAACTTCAGAGACGAAAGGTAATAATAATCTTATTCTTCCGCGGTACCACTCTAATTCATTCTAATGAATGCCCTCATCGATGCTATCACATCTAGTCTTTATATCGTAAGACTTACGTCTATAACTACATTATCGCTATAGCCACTCCATGGTGATTTTCATTCTCTAGCTTTACGATATTTTCCACCAAACAATATCTCTCTAGGCTAAAACGTAGTGAATTACTCTTCCATATCAATGCGTTGACTGTATAATACTATGATTTACATTTATTTTCAAGTTAAAATGTAATTATTTTCATTATTGATGTAAAAAAAGAAGAGGGCCTATACCTCTTCCATAATCTGATTAATTGTATCGATGACTCGACTTGTATTTTTTCCATCCGTATATACCATGTACTTTATTTGGAAATAAGACAATTTATCATAATCATAATCTTTAAATTCTAACGCCTTGACGAGTTGATCTTCATCTGTACATACAGGTCCTGGAAAATCATCAAAATCAATGTTCAATCCAATATTATGTTTATATTCTTTTACATCAGGAATGTAACTAATCATTGGCTTATTTAATAAAGAGTAATCAAATATTACGCTTGAATAATCCGAAATCAAACAATCGCTCACTTGCATCAATGTATACAAGTCTTCCTTATTCATGTTCACTCCACCATTACATTGAATATCTCCAAGTAATGGATGAAATTTATATAGAACCACGTAATCTTTTACTTTTGTGAAATCAAAAGACTGAATTTTAAAACCATCGATAATGTTACCCCTAAAAGTAGGTGCATACAAACATAATTTCTTATCTTTTAATTCTGGATATTTCAAAAAGAACTCATCTCTTTCATTTCTATTTAATAAAGTATCAATTCTTGGCATTCCAGTCACTAACACTTGATTTGTATTTACCCCAAAAGCTTGTGAATATGGTTCCTTCCAATATTCAGCATTACATAGAACATAATCGTAATTACGTACAGGATATTGTCTTTTGATTTGATTACCAAATTTTTTCACGGCTCCACACGCGTGCCAAACTTGTAGCACTTTGACATTGGTTGGTTTCATATGACTAATCACATAGTTATTGTCGTTTAAAATCACAAGACTTGATTTTTTTATTTCAACTAACTGTTTTAAACAATTCAAGAAATATTTAAAATTACCCCATAGATTTTTTTCAAACTTTAATAATATATAATGAATATCATACTTATTTTCGTGACGTAATTGTTTATCGATGAGTTTAAAATCACCTGACAATTCACTTTGTGTTAAACTAATAAAAGTAATTCGATTTTTTTTAGGATGTACATAAAAAGTTAAAACGTCCACGATCCATAAGGCAACATTTAAGATTATTTTGCTTAATCCCATTTTATTGCACCGCCTTATATAAGATATCTACTACTCTTTTAGAAGCATTTCCATCTTCATGGTTATTAAAATAAAGATTAAAATCATTCAATTTAGAATAGTCATAAACTTCATTTTTAATATCCATCAACAATGTTTCTTCATCCATATAAATTTTGCCTGGAATGTCCTTATGAATATCTAAATAGAATCCTCTTAAGTCTGTCGCATATTCTTTTAAATCATACATATAAAAATAGATGGGTCTTTTCAATATCGCATAATCAAAGAAGACGCTTGAATAGTCCGTAATCAATACATCACTAATCACATACAATTCATTGATTTCTGCTTGAGCAGGAATGGAATACAAAAATCCATCTAATTGTGGATCATCTTTGAAGGTATTAATGATTAGATAGTGTGGCTTAAATACAACAATTGTATCTTCACCTAAAATTTCTTTCCATTTTCTAAAGTTTGCCTTCAATTCAAAAGTATATCCTGCTGAAACATAAGAATTATCTCTCCATGTTGGTGCATACAATACAATTTTTTTATCTATAGGCAAATGATACTTATTCTTGATCGCATCACATTCTTCTTTTGTCGCATTCGAAATAAAATCATTTCTAGGATATCCTGTTTCAATCAATCTTTCTCTATTGATTTGGAAAGATGTTTGAAAAACTTTCGTACAGAAGGCATTTGGACTGATCATATAATTGTATCTTGCGACATCTACATCATAGGAATTGCACATCTGTTCATAACTGACACCTGAACGATAAAATGTAGTATCTTCACTCACATCAATATCATGAGCTAATCGCTTTAATGGTGTTCCATGCCATGTTTGTAGGTAAACCTGATTTTCCTTTTTAAAGATATATGTAGGTAATTTGCAGTTCACTACCCATAATTTTGCCTTGGACAAATAATAAAAATAAGGAATGCTGAAATATTCCTTTATTTCAGCTCCTTCAATATGAATATTCTTTTCTTTATGATTTTTTATAAACCAAATAAAACGGTATCCAACAAATCGTGGATCTTGCCTCATTTGTTCATAAATAGCTTTAGGATTATCCGAATAGCCACGACCATGAAAAGATATAAATATGACAAGCTTATCGTCTACTTTAAATAAACGATAGGTTAATTTATATGCCAAGCGAATGCATTTTCCTGCAAACTTTTTAAATGGTCTTAAAAGCTTTATCAACATGGCTATCCTCTCCTTTTTTTACTTAAATACTTCTTCTACAATATGCTTTGACGCATTTCCATCGTCGTAGCAACAGAAACGTTTGTAGAATTCTTCGTAACGTTCTTTATATTCTTCATTTATTTGATCAATATTCAAAATCGCATCCACAACTTCTTCACTCGTATACAATAGTGGACCAGGAACTTCTGTATTCATATCAATATAGAATCCACGTAACTGATTTTTATACTTTTCAATATCATATGTATAGAAAAGTACTGGTCGTTTTAAGTTCGCAAAGTCAAAGAATACACTTGAGTAATCCGTGATACAAATATCACTGATCAAATAGATTTCACTGATATCATCATATTTACTTAAATTGTACACAAAGCCTTCAAGACCTGTTGTATCAATGTTATCTGCGATATAGTGGTGTGTTCTTAATAAAACAACATATTCATCCGATAATTTTTCCATCATCAACTTCAAATCTAAAGCCAACGTAAATTTGTACTCCCCTTTTCCATAGTGCTCATCATCACGCCATGTCGGAGCATATAAAATTGTTTTCTTATCTTCTGAAATACCTAGTTTCTTTCTTAGGTCTTTCGAAATTTCATCTTTGTTGGGCCAATATAAAATATCATTTCTTGGATATCCATATTCAAGCATCTTGCCTTCATACATAAAACAGCTTCTAAATGTTTTCGTACTAAAAGGATTGGCACTCACTAAATAATCCCATTCTTGTCTTTGACGATAGAACTGCTGTTTATATTTTGGTGATGCAGAAGTTACTTCTTCTTGATCAAATACAAGACGTTTCAATGGTGTGCCATGCCAAGTTTCAACAAATACTTGTCCTTCTCTTTTGCGATACCACAATGGTTGTCTTACATTAAATACAAAATATTTACTTACAGCTAGATAATAAGCATATTTGAATGAAAAACGTTTTACGACTTCCGCTCCATAAGGAACTTCATGACCATCATTCAATGCCCATACACACTTGTATTTTCCTGGATAATTTTTGGCAATGTATTCATAAATATATTTTGGACTGTCCGAATAGTTTTTAGCCATGAATGTCTCGAACAGAATCACATTATCTTGAATTGGTTTTTTTGAATAAATGTGATAATAAGCTAATTTAAATAATACATTCTTATTTTTGAAGACTCTAAAGAATTTTTTAATTCCTAATTTTCTTCGAACACAGCTTTGTACTCCCTTTAAATCACGATTCTGTAAACAAGCCACCATCTTTTTCGAATTACGCTTATATCGATTCATCACTTCTGGACGAATGCCATCGATTGTTTTAGCAATTCTTTCAAAATAGTCTGTACGCCATAGATCATCTTGGCTGCGACGGATTCGTTTAGACATTTTAGATACAAAGTAAGATACAATTTTACGATCTAAACAAAAACGCACAACACCCTCTTCTTTTAAAAGTATACGTGTATATTCAACCGCATCACATCTTTCATTAAAACGATTGTCATTTTCTTCCTGACTCAAAGCAGGTTCGTTAATTGGATCATTGTGTTTACGTTTTACATAAATCGCATTTTCCACTCTTAAAGCTGTATTTAGCTTTTCTAATAGAGGACACATAAACGTCATATCACTGTAATATCTGAAGTCCTCATTAAATTTAAAATTATTTCGAACGACAAAATCACGACTATACAAATTGCCTAATACAGTAAAAGTTCGGATACCTCTACGATTATCCATTGTATAGAAAATAGCATGAGCTTGCTGCTCATCTTTTTCATAGGATGCGAATGAAACAAAATTAGAAAGCTTATTTAAGCGACGTTGCTCCCTTTCTTCTTGATCTTCTTCATCTACTTCTTTATTTTCTACTTTATGAAGATAATTGGCCTTGTTATTCCAAGTGTGATTCAATTTACCATAAACCATATCCACATCATGATCCATAGCTTTGATCATGTTTTGTAGAGTATCTTCTAAAACATAGTCATCGCTATCTAAAAAGTAGAGGTAGGCACCTTTAGCTTGTTGAATTCCAACATTTCGACATGCAGCTACACCTGTTACACCTTCTGGCAATGTATAAACGCGCATATCAAAAATAGAATTATATTCTTCTAATAAATCGTCAATATCTTCAGTTGGATGATCTAATACGACAATCAATTCAAAATCTTTAAATGTACTTTGTGCTAAGTTTTGTAGACATTCTTTAAAGTAATGTTTGTACTTAAAAAAAGGAAGGATAATACTGATAGTACGCATATTAACCCTTCAATTCCTCTTTCAGCTGTGTTGTACTGATACCCTCAGTTCTTGGCAAATAAACAACTTCACAATAATCCTTTAAAAAATCAAATTTTCCTTTCCAATCATCACCCATGACGAATACATCTACATTATATTTTTTAACATCTTCGATTTTTTGTTCCCAACTTGTTTCTGGGATTACCTTATCGACATATTTAATAGCTTCTACAATCTTCATACGATCTGTATCTTTGATCTTACAAACTTTATTTTTACCCAAATTAAACTCATCACTACTTACCGCTACAATTAAATAATCCCCTAATTCTTTTGCACGGCGTAATAAATTTAAATGGCCTACATGAAATAAATCAAAAGTTCCATATGTTATTACTGTTTTCATGAGTTATAAACCTCCCTATATAAACACTGTAATTGTAAACTATTTTTGATAAATTGAAAAGGAGTCACTAAAACTCCTTTATTAACCAAATAATTTTGCGATGCCCTTCTTTTCTTTTTTAGGTAATAATCGCTTCTCAAATTTTTCATCCAAGAATTTTTTCTTTTCTTTTTTACTCATAGCCTCTAACTTATCCACATAAACCGAATAATCATCACAAACCTTATCAATATCTCCCATTTCAACAAGTTGCCCACCTTCGATCCACATTCCTGTTTTACAGAATTCACGAACCTGACTTAACGAGTGAGAAATAAAGAAGATTGTTTTTCCTTCTTCATCTCTTAATTTCATCATTCGTTTCATACATTTCTTCGCAAAACCTTTATCACCAACACTTAATGCTTCATCGACAATAAAAATATCTGGATTTAATGCAAGTGAGATAGAAAATCCTAAACGAGATTTCATACCTGATGAATATTTTTTAACTGGTTGATATAAGAAATCACCTAATTCTGCAAAATCAATGACATCATTCGTGATTTCCTGGATACGTTTCTTTCTTAACCCCATCAAAGCTCCTTTAACATTGATGTTTTCAAGTCCTGTTAATTGTTGGTTCAATCCTGTATTAATAGCAATCAATGCTTGTTCTCCATTAATTTTCATCGTACCACTATTGATTTCAGAAATTCCTGACAACAATAAAGATAAAGTTGATTTACCAGAACCATTGGTTCCCAAAATTCCAACAACATCACCTTTTTTCACTTTGAAAGATACATCTTTTAAGGCATAGAACTCTTTTTTATCTGTTTTATATTGATTGTTTTTATTTCTTAAAGTATAAATTTTTGAAATATTTTCGACTTCAACAGCATATTCTTCTTTGGACATAAAAGCCTCCTTAAATCATATCAATGAATTTCTTTTTGAAGGTATACATCAAAAAGCATCCTAGCGCAAAAATCGCAAAAACTAAACACCAGAAATAAAGTGTAATTGCAGGATGATCAAAAACATTTCTTCCATAGAATATAGCATCTCTATATCCTTGAATAATATAATAAACTGGATTTACCTTTACAAGCTTATTTAGAATACTCGCAAATGGAACATCCGGTTTAAAATGACAATCCCATAAGATTGGAGAAAAATACATCAACATACGCATGATTGAAGAAATAAATTTCTTTACATCACGCCACAACATAGTAAGCACAGATAATACAAGTGAAATCGCTTCTCCAAGCATAAATGCACAGAACATATAATAGATGATCCATAACCAATTTAGATTTGGATACCACCCACTTAAAATTAAAGCGACAAATGTGATAATCAACATCACAAAGTGATTAAACAATTCTTTTAAACAAACGGTTGCCGGTAAAACAGATACAGGAAACTTCATTCTTGTGATGACATTGGTTTTTGAGAATACCGCAGAACACCCATCTACAATGCATGGACGGATATACCACCATACACTAAATGCCACAACAAGCCATGGTAAATATTCTACCGTAATACCTTTGTATGTCTGAGCTTTTCTTCCCCAGGCAATACCAAACACTAGCCAATATGTGAAAACTTGGATAGCGGGAGAAGCAAAGTTCCAAAAAATACCAAATTTTGAATCTCGCATATCTGACAACAATTCATATTTTGCAATACAGAAAATACGATAAACATTTGAAAAATTCTCTTTTATAACATATGAAATGCTTTTAAACATATAAAAATTCTCCTTAACAACTTCTAGTTTATCAAATTTTTCATAGAAAAAAAATCTGCATGATGCAGATTTTCTTGCATTCCTTCTCCTTTCCACTTTAATTCTAACAATTCAAAGTGAATTTATTGTGAAAAGAGCGCTTTTTATTCGTTTTCTTCTTCGTCAATTTCTTTTTCTACTTCATCTAATTCATCTTCAATCAATTCTGAATCTTCTTCATCCTCATCATCTTCATCGATTGCGATAGAATCTGTATCCATAACACTTTCTGAATACGTGTGACGTGAACGCAAATCCCAAGTATTTTGTGACATATTCAAGAAACGTCCGTCTAAAGATAAATCTGTGTAAAATTGAGCAATATTATCTTCAAACTGCGTTTGATTAAATCCCATTTCCTGACTTACATCTTTCCAAAGATCAACAAATGGCATAGATCCATTATTATTTGTCAATACTTGATATGCAACTTCAATCATAGACTTTTTCATAATTCAATAAAACTCCTCTTAATACTTACATTGATTCAACGGCTTCAACACCAATACATTCTAATGCGTTGGCCAAAACAATTTGTGTTGCCTTTACTAAGGCTAGACGTTGTGCACTTAGTTCTAAATTATCACGATCTACAACTTTACATACGTTATAGAAACTGTGGAACTTACTAGCTAAATTTTGAATATAGTGACACATTTTGTGAACTTGACGAGACTGAGCAGTTTCAACGATTACTTTATTGAATTCTTGTAAAGACTTCATTAATTCAATTTCTTTTTCGTTTGTCAAATCTTCAAAACTTGTTGCCAATTCAATATCCTGTGCCTGTTTTTGAATAGAACACATACGAGCATGAGCATATTGTGCATAGTAAACTGGGTTTTCATTTGATTTCTTAGTTGCCAATTCAATATCGAAATCTAAATGTGAATCCAATGCACGTTGTACAAAGAAATAACGAGCTGCATCAACACCTACTTTATCACATAGTTCATTAATTGTTGTTGCGTTTCCTAAACGTTTTGACATTTTCATTTCTTCACCATTTGATACTAAACGAACCATCTGGATAATATCAACATGCAATTTATCCGCATCATTTCCTAATGCTGTCATACTTGCTTTTAAACGAGGAATATATCCATGGTGATCCGCTCCAAAGAAGTCAACCAACATGTCAAATCCACGTTGACATTTATCGTTGTGATATGCGATATCTGGAACCAAATATGTTAATGAACCATCTTGTTTTCTTAAAACACGATCTTTGTCATCTCCAAATTTTGTAGTTTCAAACCACAATGCTCCATCTTTTTCATATACATATCCTTTTTTGTTTAATTCATTGATAGCTGCTTCTACTTTACCAGCATCACGAATGCTTTGTTCACTTGACCAAACATCGAAGTGTACACGATAACGATTTAAGTCTTTTCTAATTTTATCTAATTCAAATTTGATTCCTTCTTTTCTGAAGAATTTCAAATTCTCTTCTGTTGGTTCTAAGTATGTTTGTGGATATTCTTTCGCCAATTCATATCCTTTTTCTTCAACATCCTTACCCATGTATCCGTCCTGACCAATTTCAGTTGGAATTCCTTGTGCCTGACGATAACGAGCATTTAATGATAATGCTAAGTTTGTGATCTGATTACCAGCATCATTCACATAGTATTCACGAGTTACATCGTATCCAGCTTTTTTCATGATACGAGCACAACTGTCTCCCCATGCAGCTCCACGAGCATGTCCTAAGTGTAATGATCCAGTTGGATTGGCACTAACATATTCCAAATCCACTTTAATGTCGTTAGCTGGCTGTTGTCCATAGTTTTCTTTCTGAGCTAACACTTCAGAAATAACTGTACTAAAACGGTCTTTTGATAATGTAAAGTTTAAGAAGCCAGGTCCTGCAATTTCTACGTTAGAAACCATTTCCAATGAGAACGTATCTAATATACTTTGTGCAATCATTCTTGGATTCTGGTGTAATTGACGAGTTAATTGCATCGCAACATTACTTGAGAAATCACCGTGATCTTTATTTTTTGGTGTTTCAACCACAATGTTTTGTACATCTAAATCTAAATCAAATGCTTTTTTTACTGCATTTTGAATAGCCTGCTTTAATTCAACTTCAATTGACTGCATATGTCTCCTCCTTATTTATATATAGTACAAAGTGAAATTCTTGTTTTTCATTCCCTTGTATAAGACTGTATTTAACTTCTACACAATTTTCATCTACATCATAATGACTTGTATGACAATCCAAATCTATTTTTCCAAATTCAGTTTCTATGTGACCTTTTGTTTGACTATTTAAACGTAGTGTCAAATTCACAATAATATCCGATTCACTACGAATTACCAATCCTTTTTTCCAAATTCTCCATTCGAAATGATGTGTATCATTATTAAAAGAAACTAATAGACCTTCATTACCAGAAAAGTCAATCTTAGCCTCTCCTTTATACAATGTTTGATTCGAAATTTTATCAAATAAATATACCTGATTTGTCATAGCTAGTGCATAATATCACACTCTGATTTTTTTGCAAGAAAATTTATTAAAAAACATAACAATTTAATGAAAATATATCAAAATTAATCTAAAATTCTCCTTTTTTTATAAAATTACACTATTTTTTCACAAGTGAAAACGGTAACACATCACATGTTACCGTAGTTTTTAAAGTATTTCTTTTGGAAAATAAATACGCTTATTTGTTTGATTTTTCATCTTTAATAATGCCTTAACAATCTGTGAACAACTCGATAAAGATACCCGTTCTTTTTTAGAATCTAACATCCATATTATTTGATTCTCATCATTTTCTGTATAAGGCAAATATGCTTTAGAATGTGAAATAGCTTCATAATAGTAATAATCTAAGTCATGTCCGGAGACCACCAATTTATTCTTGATTTCTTGAATTTGTTGGTGACTTGGATCTTCTATCCATTCAAACAAATGACGATTCAAAATTCGATTTGCGAAATCCTTTAGAATTTCATCTTCACATTCTAGAGCTTGTTGAAAACCATAGAACATTCGATGTTCATCCATTAAATAAAAATCCTTATTCGATAACTCGCCATTCAATAATGGTTCAAATACTTCTATGTTTCGTACTTGTGCATATCGTTTAAAGAATTGTTGAATCATAATTTCATATGATTTGGCATCTGGATGAAGGTAAACCTGCCAATACATGTGGTATCTTGCCATAATATAGTCTTCAATACTGTGCATTCCACTCATTTTCACACATAGAGAATCATTTTTTACTCGTAAAGTACGTAAGATTCTTTCCAAATCAAAATTTCCATAGCTTGTACCTGTTTCGTAGGCATCTCTTAATAGATAATCCATTCGATCCGCATCCAGTTGTGAACTAATCATTTGATACATCATTGGTTTTGCATGTTGATGTGTTAGAATCAACACAATATTTTGTGGAAGAGCCTCATCCTCTTTAATTAGTGCTTTATGAATTTCTGTTTCTGGATCCAAAATTAAATCACAAGTCATTTGTTCATGATGTTTCTTGTGAAGTGTTTCAAAGAAGTGAGAAAATGGTCCATGTCCTAAATCATGCAACAGAGCAGCACATAAAACCTGAATTTTTTCATATTCACTTAAAGTAGCCGCAATTGAATCCACTTCTTCACACATCCGTCTTGTGATTTCATATACCCCTAAACTATGAGAAAACCGGGAATGCTCCGCCGTATGATAGATTTGAAAATCCCCACCCAATTGATGGATGCGATGCAATCTTTGAAATTCTTTTGCGTTGATACAATCCCATATCACTTGATACTTCACATGAATATATCCATGCACAGGATCTCTTAATACTTTGGTTTCATTGGTTTTGTTAAACATGGCCATACCCCCTTTAATGCTTCTACAAGCATTTTATCAGATTTAAAGAAGTTATAGTCATATATATGATCTGGAGTTGTCCAAATATATTCTGAATGCACACTTAATTTTGTTGGTTTTTCATTAGAAGTACATGTGAAACAAGTTAAGTGAATTTCATATCCATCTTGATAATCCACGCTAGAAGCTAAATATTGCACATTGTGAATGTCAATATCACATTCTTCTTTCCATTCCCGAATTAATGCCTCTTCTTTTGTTTCACTTTTCTCAACTTTTCCACCAGGAAATTCAAAGAAACCTTTGCTTGAACCATAATTTCTTTGGGCAATCATCACTTTTCCATCTATGATAAGAGCTCCGCACACAACATTAAGCTTGTTCATCTTCGATTCTTTCTTCGTGTATAATTTCAAACAATAGTTGGGCATTTTGTTTCGAAACTTGTTTTTGAATATCTAATACACGAATTTCAAGAAGTCTTGCTCCAAAACGAATACGAATTGTATCACTTATTTTTAATTCTGTACTTGGTTTTGCCACTCGTTCATTGACCCAGATACGTCCTTGTAAAGCTAATTCTTTAGCAGCTTCTCTTCTTTTTAAGATTCGTGCTGTTTTTAAATATTTATCTAATCGCATCAAAACTCTCCTTCTAATTTATCAATAACCTGCATCAACAATTCAATATGTTTCTTTAATCGTTTAGAAATCATGATCTTAATTTTTCCACTCTCTAATTTCAAATTGATCTTTCGACTAATATCATTGATAGCTCCAAATAATTTGACACCATCACAATTCTTTGACCATTCAGCACTCATTGTGATTGTAACGACGTCATCTGTTTCTTTTAATGATTCAACACCTTCTCGATTCACAAAGAAATCCAGTTTTTTCTGTTCAAACAATTGTTTTACTTCATTTGGAATATGCCCAAATAAGTCTTCAACACGTTTTTCATATTCAATCAATTCAGTAAGACTCTCTGTTTTCTTAATGTGTTGATAGATTTCTAATTTATCTCCATCATTATCTGTGAATTTTTTAGGTATATATCCCGATAGCTGAACTTGAGCCACTTTATCATTCTTTTTATTCTCAATTGGCTTGCCTTGCTTTTCCTTAATGGCACTTGCCAACATTTCAAGATATAAATCCAAACCAACATCATCAATAAATCCTGCTTGTTGCGGCCCAAGCATGTCTCCGGCTCCACGAATTGTTAAATCTCGCATAGCCACTTTATATCCACTGCCTAAAGATGTAAATTCTTTAATGGCTTTTAACCTTTTATGTGCCTGTTCTGTTAATTCTTTTTGTGGCTGTACCAATAAATAACAATATGCGATTTTTTCACGACGCCCCACACGACCTCGAATCTGATAAAGTTGAGACAATCCAAAACGATCGGCATCATCAATGATCATCGTATTCGCATTCGCAATATCTAGTCCAGTTTCAATAATTGTTGTACAAACTAAAATTTGATATTTATCTTGTTCAAAATCAATCATCGTCTGCTCAATATCATTCTTATCCATACGTCCATGTGCCACTGCTACTTTGGCATCAGGGAACATATTTTGAATATTTTTAGCTACAGAATAGATATTCGATACGTGGTTATACAAATAAAAAACTTGTCCTCCACGAGATAATTCTCTTTGAATGATTTCTTTCACGACACTCTTTTTGTTTTCCATCACATACGTTTGAATTGGATGACGATGTAATGGTGGTGTATTCAATTGTGAAATCGTACGTACCCCAATCAAAGACATCTGTAAAGTTCTAGGAATTGGTGTTGCACTTAAAGATAAAACGTCGATTGTGTTTTTCATCTCTTTAATTTTTTCTTTGTGCTCAACTCCAAATCGCTGCTCCTCATCAATAATCAATAAACCTAAGCTTTTATATTGAAAAGATTTATTCAATAATTTATGTGTACCAATAATAATATCAACTTGCCCGTCCGCCAATTCTTTTTTAATCTGACTCATTTCTTTTGTTGGCACAAAACGATTCACTACGCGAATATTAGCACCTACATTTTCAAAACGCTTTATAAACGTCTGATAATGTTGCATAGATAAAATTGTAGTTGGGCACAGTAAAGCTACTTGTTTATTATTTGAAATAGCCTTGAATGCAGCACGCATAGCTACTTCTGTCTTGCCAAACCCTACATCTCCACATAATAAGTGATCCATTGGTTTTGACTTTTCCATTTCTCGTTTGATTTCTTCTGTAGCTTTCATTTGATCTGGTGTTGCCTCATATTCAAAGGCTTCTTCAAATTCTCTTTGTAGATCATCATCTTTACTGAACGCAAAACCAATATCTTCATTTCGCTTCGCATATAACTCAACTAATCGAGACGCAATTTCTTCAACCTTTTTAGAAACCTTTTCCTTCGTCTTTTTCCATTTGTTAGAACCCAATTGCGATAATTTGATGCCCACACCTTCTTTGGACACATATTTTCTTACCAACTGAAATTGTGATAATGGGACAAATAATTCATCGCCTCCATTGTATAAAACATGTAAATAATCTAATGTCTTTCCTTTTATTTTTCGCGTTGTAATTCCAACATATTGGCCAATACCATATTGTTCATGTACAACATAATCGTTTGGTTCTAGTTCAAGAATATTCTGTAAAATCTGACCTTGTTTAAATGTTTTCTGATAACGCTTAATTTGACTAGGATGATGAAATAATTCCTGTTGTGTATAAACAGAAATATCTTCATATGTAAATCCTTCATAAAAGTCATCTTTAATAAATGTGATATTCCTATGAATTGAATAAGCTTTTAAGGCTTCCTGCACTTTTTTTGTATGTTCCTCATCCAAAGAAATATAGATATTTTCCCCTTTTAGATTCTCTAGAATTTGAATCAATGGTTGATCTGATTGTTCTAATGTCTCTATATTTGAGAAGATTGGATGTTTAAAATCTAAGAAATCATGGAACATCTGAATCGTATGTTCTTTTTCAAATGTAAGTATGTCATGGAACATACAATACTTAGGTAAATATTGATGCGATTCAACCATTTCCTGAATAAAAGATATCGTTTCCTCATTCAATTTTTTATATCCACTTTCCACTTCTTCCTGACTTGAGAAAATAATGTGTCCATTGATATAGTCAGTTAATTTATTGGCATTTAAATAACTAAAATAAATATACAAATGTGGATCAATATTATAGTTTTCTATAGAAATCTTATCTTTTTCAATATAATCTAATAAGAAGTCATAATCATCTTGAATTAATTTTGCCTGTTGTTTTTCTAATTCAGAATCAATTTCTTTTTGAAGATACTCAATCTGATCATCTGTAAACAATAAATCTGTAGCTGGATTAATCAATACAGAATCTATTGTTTGAATTGTTCGTTGAGTTTCTTCATGAAATAAACGAATGGATTCAATCACTGTATCAAAAAATTCAATACGAATTGGATGTTCATATTCAAGGCAATATACATCGACAATTCCTCCACGACTTGCGTATGTACATGGACGATCTACATAATTGACCTTTGTATAGCCGGCACGATTTAGTTTTTGTTTCAATTCTGCCATCGTAATTTCTTGATCTACTTCAAATTTGTAACAAAGACTTTTAAATAATTCTTTATCGGGTAAGTAACGTAAAAAGGCCGCCGTATTACATATGATAATACGTGGCTTATCTTCTTTCACAAGCTGAGTTAATACATAGAGTTGTTCTTGTTTATCTTCTGGACTTGAAGCGATGGCTTGTACACGCAAAGATTCTTCCATCACAAATAATAATGTATCATTGATAAGTGGTTTCAATCTTTGATAGAGTTGTTGCGCTTCATAACGATTTTTCTTAACTACAATTCGTGTTTGTTGATCCTGCATAAAAGCACTGGCCATACATAAAGCTTCTTCATTTGGAAATAAGTTACCAATATTATTGCCAAATTGAAGCATTTGTTGAGCTACTGGATTGGATTGTAATTTATTTAATATTGTATCTTTCAAAAATATCACCTTCTACTTCTTATTATACCTATTCATTGTGTCACTAAAAGAGTGTTTTATTGAAAATTTAGCTGCTTTCGCGGCTTGTTCTAAAGCATGATTTAAATCCTCTTGTTGTTCTTGAGGGAATTTACCCAGTACCCAGTCTACAACTGGAATTAATTTATCTTTACCAATTCCTATGCGAATACGATCAAATTCCTGTGTGCCAATATGAGAAATAATACTCTTGATTCCGTTATGACCACCAGCACTACCTTTTTGACGCAAACGAAGTTTTCCAACAGGCATATCCATATCATCATATAATACAAGGATATCTTCAGAAGGCACTTTATAGAAATCCATGCATTGTCTTAATGCGATACCACTATTATTCATATATGTGGTTGGTTTTAATAAAATTATGTCTTCTCCATCAATTTTCTTTTTCGCAAAATAAGCCGAAAACTTTTCCTGATTAAAATCCATTTCTAGCATTTGTGCCAATTTATCAATCGCCATAAAGCCTGCATTATGACGCGTATTTTCATATTCTCTACCAATATTCCCTAATCCAATAATAATTTTCATGAAGCCCTCCTTCAAAAAAATAACGGGATTATCCCGTTATTCTTCATCTTTTCCTGGTGTATACAAAATGTGTAAACGACGTCCTTCGCCTTCACCTTCACTCTTAGTAGAAATATCGTTCATTCCTGCTAAAGCATTGTGAATTGCCTTTCTTTCATCGGCTGGCATTGGATCTAATACTGCATCTACTTTTGTACGACGTACATCTTTTGCGACGCGAACTGCCATTTTACAGATTTTTTCGTATCTTTCTTCCTTATAACCATTCACATCGATTAAAAGTCCGATACGCTTTTTGAATGCTGCACTTACTGCAGCTTTAACTAAACGATTGAATGCTTGTAAAGACTTACCCGCTTTACCAATCATAATCGCATTGTTTTTTGTGTTTACAGTAATACGATAAAAACCATGATCATTTTCAATTTCAACAGTTCCATCTAATTCTGCATTGTCAAAATATGTTTGAATATATGACTTAATGAAATCTTCAATATCTTTTGGGCAATATGCTTCAATTTCAATTGTTTTTCCGATTCCTAAAAAACCACTTTTTTCTTCTGTAACTTCATAATGAAGTTCTTCTTTTGTACATCCTTTAGCATTGCAAGCAGCTGCTAAAGCTTCATCTAAAGTTTTTCCAGTAAATTTAGCGAATTCCATATGTTATACCTACTTTTTGTTCATAACTTTGTGTAGGATCAATGATTGACATACACGAATTACACTTGATACTAACCAATAGAATGACATCGCCATTGGCCATGAAATATACATAATACAAATCATTGCTGTCATGAAATACATTGACATGTTCATGCTGTTAGCCATAGGATTTGTTTCTTCCTGTGCATATTTTTTAACTTTAACGTTATCTTTCTTATCTTGCCATTTCTTTAACCATTGAGGTAATTTCATTGATACAATATAGAAGATAACCATCAACACATAAATTGAGATATATGCGATATCGAGTGCTTTAAATCCATCAAGTGGAGTACCTGCTAAAGAAATACCCATAAAGCTTCCGCTAACAACACTTACTGAACGCATTGTTGCATAATACATACCCATCATGATTGGCAGCTGGATGAAAGTAATTAACATTGAACCAAATGGGTGAATATCGTATTTTTGATAAATATTCTGCATTTCTTGAGCCATCTGCATTTTAGAACGCTCATCTGTTTTATCTTTATATTTATTTTGAATCTTTTGAATTTCAGGTTGAATTTCCTGCATTCTTTGTGTAGACATTTGTGATTTACGTGTAAATAAAAATACAAGCACCTGAATTAACAATGTTGTTAAAATAATACCTACACCGGCATCTGTTTTTGCTGAAATTAAGTTGATAATTTGTGCAATTGGCCAAACAATTAAACCTTCGAACCATCCTTTTGACATAGATTCTTTAAAAGTTGTTGGTTGAATTGTATATTGTCCATCTTTAATATTCTTTTTAATTTCTTTCTTTAATTCTTTATCAGAAATGTCTTTGTAATTGATTTGACTTGCATCAATTGTTGTTTCTTCACTTGCAATAATTTGGTCTGCTAATGTTTTTCCATCTCTACCTCTTGGATTTGCACAAGCCGTACATGTTAATAATACCAACATACATAGAAAGACCAATTTTGCTTTTTTCTGCAAAAATTGTTTCATTTTTTATTCCTCTACTTCTTCAAAAATCTTTTATTTATCCGATTTTGATTTTCTTTCATTTCATTTTTATTTTCTTCAAACAATTTATTTGCGTAGGCAGGTCGGACTATAATAATAAGATCATATCCCTCTTCAAATGTAAAAATATCATCTACTATACTACGAAGCTGTCTTTTCACTTTATTTCGACAGACCGCATTTCCTAATTTTTTGCCAACACTGATTCCGACTCTTGCATGGTCTAGTTTACGTTTTTGAAAATAACAAACAAAAGACGACGACTTAACAAATTGTCGATTCTGGATGATGGAAGAAAACTCATAGTTTTTTAATACACGAAATTCTTTTTTCATGTTATTTCCCTATCCAGACAAAAAAATCACCTAGCAGGTGATTTCTATGCGGATAAAACCTTTCTGCCTTTCGCTCTTCTTCTAGAAAGAACGTTACGTCCACCAACAGTTGCCATACGAGCACGGAAGCCATGAACTTTTTGGTGTTTTCTCTTACTTGGCTGATATGTTCTTTTCATCTTGATTACACCCCTCAGTCTTCTTCTTCTAAATTTTCAAATAAGATTGCTCAAACATTATAAACATAAATTAAAATGATTGTCAATAAAATAATTATTACTTATGCTTACTTTTAAGTATTTCATACGCTTTTTGAGTTAAACGCTACATAAATGGATAAACCGGTATATCAAATTCTCCTATCATTTCATTTATAGTTGGATTAAAGTTATCTTTAAATTTTGTCAATCCATCATCTAAAGATCCTTCTACACCACCCATATTACTCCATAAACATCCTCTATCAAATGCCCAGTTAAAGTTTTCAACATATTCTTTATATTGAGGCATAAATTTTTTGAATCTTTCGTCCATTCCTGCATACAACATTTCACAAGTATTTCCATATTGAATACTAAGTATTCCTGCAATCGCAATCTCTTTATCTTCTTGACCAAATTCATCAAACAATTTCTTATATTCATTAATATCTTTATTTACACTTTGCAATTAATCTTCTAAACGATGCAATTTCTTTTTAGCATTTTCAGATGTTGCAGCATTTCTTTTTCAAGCTGTACCTTCTTTTCCTTTGCCTCTTTATCTAATTGATATACGTTACAAGTCGCTAAAAAGATGACGCTTCCTTCAGGACAATTTTCTAATAATGTCTTGAAATATTCTTTATCTCTTAACGCAACGCCTTTTCTTGATTCCGTCAATTCTACAAGTCGGCTGAATTCATCTAGCAATTCACCTTGTCCATGAATAATTTGAACATTTCTACGCTATGAATCCTTAATTAAACGTTTCGTATGTTTTGGCAATGTTTTCTCTATATTTTCATATGAATATACGTTCGATTGAAATCTAGCCTGTACTGTATCCGCAATACTCATTGTATAGCCATGATGTATAGCTTTACAGCTTTTGAATATTTTTAAATATGTATCTGTATATTCATATCGATTTGTATTATATGATTTTGAATCATAATCATTAACATGAATAGCTGGATCAAATTTAATAAAGATACAATGATCTTTTTTTTGCGACCTTTTTTTATTGATCAAAATAATATTGAACAAGCACGTTATCCTTATAATCCATCATAGGACCTCTGGGTAAATAGTACATACAAAATGATAATGGCAATCTTTTTATCAATATTAAACCTGTTGCGACTAATACATTGTCTTTATACACACCTGTATACATATGATCCCAATTACTTTTTACTTTTGCTCAGTTATATCTTTGTGGTTAATTACAATATTCATGCTTTTCTACAAATTCATCAAATTCTTCACAGTTTATCTCTTAAAAAAATAAATACGACATATCAAATTCCATCCTTACTTGGATATAATAGATGGTCGTACTTAGATCATGCTTAAATTATTTGTGTTTTGCGTTTCTTTCCTTAATCTTCTTATAAAATTTAAATGCAACATTATACAATATTGAATTAACCGGAATATCAAATTCACCAATGTATTCATTGATTCTAGGATGATATATTTCTTTAAAATCAACAAGTCCTCCCTTAAGAGTTCCTTCAATTCCACCCATATTACTTGTTTTACATCCAAGTTCAAAACATTTTTCCATTGTTTTATACCAAGTTAAATAGGGGCCCATCAAACGTTTAAAATCTTCATTCATTCCTGCATATAAAATTTCTGATGTATGTCCATATTTTACGGTTAGTGTTCCACAAACACAGACTGTTTCACCATATGTTTTCACATCTTCTTCATATTTACTGATTTTCTTCTCTAATGAGTCTTTTAATTCTTCCAAGGTAAAACGTTTCTTCTTTGCGTTCTCTGGACAACTCTCTAAATCTAGTAAACACTGTTCATATCTTTCTTTTGTCTCTTTTAACATATCGTGGATATGGAAATAGGCTAAAGTGATAAATGCATCATCTGCATATGTATCTAGAAGTAATTCATAATACTCTTTTGTTCGTAAAGAAATTCCTTTTCTTTCCTCTGTACATTTCATGACTTTATCAAAGTCTTCCAATAATTCTTTGTGTCCAAATTGAATATCTAAATTTTGTTTCTGAGCAATTTTAATGTTCTTTTTCCCTTTTTTAGATAAATTGTCCATTCCAAAATCATCCGCATACTCTACCATATTGTATCTTGGTTGAATGGTTGTATCAAAATCTTTATTGAATCCATAATGAATGGCTTTACATGATTTAATATTTTCAAACTCTTCCTTATAATTAAATTCTTTTCTTTCTTCGTCTAAGTGGAAGCTTGAAATTAAAATACTTGGATCAAATTTAATAAATAAACAATGTTCTTTTTTGGCAATTTTCTTTAATTCTGTAAAGTAAAAATTCAATAACTCTTTATTTTTATAATCTAAAATTGGTCCTCTAGGCAAATAAAACATAGAAAAAGAAAGTGGTAATGGACGAATCAATACCAACCCGGCGGCTACTAATGTATCCTTTTCATAAACCCCTGTATAAATTGAGTTCCAATTATTTTTTATATTTGACCATTTGTAGCTTTGAAGCAAACTACAACTAGGATGATTTTCTACAAAGTGATCGTATTCTTTTTGATTTATATTCGATTTAAAAATATACATATACTTTTATACCCCTTTATATTCCTACACTTCATTATAACATTTTATTAGTTTTACACAAAATGGTCTATATATTATCCACATATTATATATATGGATCTGCATTCTATTTTATTTTAATTCAAAATATACATATAAAATGTATATAAAATCATAAGTTATACAGTGGATAAAGACATTCTAAATCCATGCTCTGTATAACTTGGGAAAAGTCATTGAGAGCCTTTGTTTATCAATAATTCGCTATGTATTTAATATGAATATAAAGTGAGTTATCCCGATTTTGTTCATTTTTTTTGCACATAAGTCCACATTGGGAAAAGATTTATCCCAAAAGAATAAATGGGGATAAGTGTAAAAATCGTGTATAATAGTAATACTGCAAGGAGGTTTTACTATGTCTACCATGTCTTATACATCGATATGGAATGAAACTTTACAAAAGATACAAGAATCCAACTATTTTGATAGTCATACATTCAATTCATGGATTTCAAAAACAACTCTATTTAAAATAGAGGATAATATAGCTTATGTAGCCTATCGTTCTACAATCACTTTTAGTATTTTAAAGAAACAGAAAGAAAAAGAACTGTTTGAATCCACTTTAAGTGAGGTATGGGGCGATACATTAACAATTCAGTTTATTCACCAAAGAGAAATGGAAAAAATGATGCCTGAAGAGGTTGTCAAACAAAGAACGAATGTTTTATTAGAAAATAAATTCAATCCTTCTTATACATTTGAAAATTTTGTCGAAGGTAATTCTAATGCGGAGGCTTATGCCGCATGTTTAGCTTGTTGTACACAAACGACTTCACATCTTTTTAATCCACTTATGTTATATGGTAATTCTGGCTTAGGTAAAACCCATTTACTACATGCGATGGGAAATTATCTAGCTAAGGAACATCCTGAATGTAAAGTCATCTACATGTATAGTGGTGATTTAGTTTCTTTATTGATTGAAGCTATGAAAACCAAAAATGTTCATGGCAATACTGTAGAAAGAGTAAAAGAACAACTTTTAGATTGTGATTATTTTTTGATTGATGATATTCAAAATTTGCAGCAACATTCTAGCAGTCAGGAAATCTTCTTCACTGTCTATAATCAGTTGATTCAAAAGAACACACAGATTATTATCACAAGTGATATGCATCCTAGTGAAATTAGTGGATTACAGTCTCGTTTAATTTCACGCTTTGTTTCTGGGCTTACAATCAGTATTTCTAAACCGGAATTTGAAACAAGTAAAGCAATTTTAAAGAAAAAAATCGAGGGACGTGAAGAAAGTGTGAACATGAGTGAAGATGTTATTGATTATTTGGCTGGTAAATATTCAAATGACGTCAGAAATCTAGAAGGTACTTTAAATCGCTTAATTTTTAATGCAACTTTATTCAATCCAGATGTAATTGACATGGATTTTGCGCGTAAAGTGCTTATTAAAGAGCCTATTGTATCGCAATCGGATGAATTGACAATCAAAAAGATTAAAAAAGCTGTTACTCGCTTCTATGGCCTTTCTTATAAAGATTTAGAGGGAAAATGTCGTCAAAAATTTATCGCAAATGCACGTCATATTTGTGTTTATTTATCCAGAGACTTGCTTCATAAATCTTATGTATCTATCGGTCAAGAATTAGGTGGTAGAGACCATACTACAATCTCTAGTTCGTATGAGCGTGCTAAGAAATTGATTCAAAAAGATGAAGCTTTTAAAACAGCTGTTGAAAAAATTCGTAGCACTTTGGATTCTTAATTTATACACTGTATTCCTCATGGAATCCACACCCTAAAAATTAGCATAGAGTAGGTATTTTAAAGGGTCTGTGCAATTTTTACACACTTATACAGTCCCTTATATTATAATTTATATATAAATATATTAATAAAAGGAGGATTTTATGCATTTTTCTATTGATCGAAAATATTTTTATGACAAGCTATCTATTGTTTCTAGAGCTATTAGTGTCTTTTCTCCATTGCCTGCACTATCAGGTATTTGTATTGATTTAAAAGATGGTTCAATGATTTTAACTGGTAGTGATTCAAATATATCCATTCGTACTGTAATTGTTCCTGGTGAATTGAATAATTTAGATATTGAAGAAGAAGGATCTATTATTATTGATTCTAAGTATTTGTTAGAAATTGTTCGTAAGTTGGATTGTAAAAATATTGAAATTGAAGTAATTGACTACTCTTTAGTTCGTATTTCTAGTGATAATGGTCAATTTAATTTAAATGGTATTCGTTCTAATGAATATCCTGATATTGATTTTACACAACCTAATCATCATTTTGTATTGAAGGCAACAGGTTTAAAATCTATTGTTTCTCAAACTGCATTTGCGTGCAGCGATAAAGATCAACGTCCAGTATTAACAGGGGTAAACTTCAATTCACAAGGTAATATGTTGTATTGTTCTGGAACAGACTCATATCGTTTAGCTAGAAAAACAATTGAATTGAATTCAAGTCAAGATTTTAATATCACAATTCCTAGTAAATCTTTAACTGAGGTTGTTCGTTCTGTTTCGGATGATGATACAATCGATATTTATGCAGATTCTAAAAAAGCACAGTTTGTATTTGATAAAACAATTATCCAAACTCGTTTGATTGATGGAACTTTCCCAGATGTACAAAGAATTATTCCTACAAGTTGTGTATCTAAGATGTTGGTGGATTCATATGAAATTGCAGGTACAATTGATCGTACTAACTTCATTCGTAATGATAAAGTACATTTAATAAAATTGGAATGTTCAACTGCAGAAACTCATGTTAAGACGTATTCAAGTGAAATTGGAAACTCTGATGAAGTATTGACTAAGTGTGAATATGAAGGAGAAGATATTTCATTGACATGTAATGGTACATATATGTTGGATGCGATCAAGGCATTGGGATGCGAAAAAGTATTAATTGAATTTTCTGGATTTATGAAGCCTATCAAGGTATCAAATCCGGAAGATGCTTCAGTCTTAATGATTTTAGTGCCAATTCGTAGTTATGATTAAAGAAAATGCCGTTTAAACTCGTTTTAAACGGTTTCTTTTTATATCGGTATCTCTGTACGCATAGCTATTTATGTCGTTTTATGATATAATTATAATGCGAAAAGAGGTATTTTCATGGAATTTGAACTTAAAGATGAGTATATTACATTAGCACAATTGCTGAAAGCTTGCGATGTTGTCTATAGTGGTGGACAGGCCAAGGAATATTTAGCAAACATGGAAGTATTAGTCAACGGCGTTAATGAAAATCGTCGTGGAAAAAAGATCTACCATGGAGATATTGTAGAAACTAATGGAATAAGGATTGAAGTGAAATGAATGTTGAAAAACTGACATGTTTTCATTTCCGTAATTATGAAACCATGTCTTTTTCTTTTACACCAAAATGCATTCATTTTTTATATGGAAAAAACGCACAGGGAAAAACGAACTTAATTGAAGCTATTTATTTTTTAAGTCATTTGCGTTCGTTTCGAACAAATCAATTGGACAGTATGATCATGCATGGGTGCAATGAATTTTGTGTTCAGGCAGCGGTGGAGTCTAATCACAGAAAAGAAGAATTGAAAGTGATTGTGGATCATCAAAAAAAGCATTTGTTTCGTTTTCAAAATCCAGTTAAGAAGTATTCGGATTTTATTGGAATTGAAAATGCGATCTTATTTTGTCCAGACGATTTATCTTTATTTACTTCATCTCCAAAAAATCGAAGACGATTTATTGATATGGAGTTAATGAAATTGTCAAAAACGTATACGGTTACGTTATCTTCGTATCAAAAAATTTTAAAGCAGAGAAATCAAGCTTTGAAACAGAGTAAAGTGGATGAGTGTTTAGTTCAAATTTATTTGGATCAGATGATAGATGTTCAAAAAATCATTATGAAACAAAGAAATGAATTTTTGAATTCTTTGATGATAAAAGCGCGTGAGCTATATCCATTCTTTTCAAATGAAAAAGAATATATAGATGCTAAGTATATAACGTTTATTGATTTGGATGGAGATATGAAGGAAGCTTATGCCAAGGTTTTTGAAAAAGAAAAAAAATATCATCAGACTTTGATTGGAATTCATAGGGATGATATTTTATTTGAATTGAATGGAAAACCTGTATGTGAAGTGGCTAGTCAGGGGCAGAAAAGAAGTTTTGTATTGGCACTTAAATTGGGTTTAGCCCAAATTATTTATGAAAAGAGTGGGCAATATCCAATTTTATTATTGGATGACGTATTTAGTGAACTGGATAATCTTAGAAAGCGACAATTAATTGAAAAGCTTCCTAATGATATGCAGATTTTTATAACAACAACAGAACGATTGAATATGCATTGGAATCGTGAAGTTCGATTCTATGATATAGAACAAGGGAGAATCAAGGAGGTCTACAAATGAGTCAGGATGAATTACAAAAAGAGATTCTTGAATTTGAAGAATTAGAAACACAAGCTACACAAGTAGAACATTCGTATACAGCGGATGATATTCAGGTGTTAGAAGGGTTAGAAGCGGTTCGTTTGAGACCAGGTATGTATATTGGTTCCACTTCTGTACGTGGACTTCACCATCTAGTTTGGGAAATTGTAGATAATGGTATTGATGAGGCCTTGGCTGGTTTTGCGAATCGAATTGATGTGACAATTGAGCCAGAGGATATTATTGCGGTACGTGATAATGGTCGTGGTATGCCAGTTGGAATTCATGAAAAGACAGGGATTAGCGCAGTAGAAACAATTATGACGGTATTACATGCAGGTGGAAAATTTGGTGGAGGTGCTTATAAGGTTTCCGGAGGTTTGCATGGTGTTGGTGCCAGTGTCGTTAATGCGTTGAGTGAATGGTTAGAGGTTACTGTTTATCAGGATGGTAAAATTTATTTTATTCGTTTTGAAAATGGTGGACATGCGGTGGAGCCTTTAAAAATTATTGGTACAACAGAAGAAACAGGTACTTTAGTTCGTTTTAAAGCAGATCCAACGATTTTTAAGGATACAACAGTTTATGATTATGAAACGTTGAATTCTCGTCTGCGTCAGCTTGCCTTTTTAAATAAGGATATACGTTTAACTTTAACTGATAAAAGAACATCAGATGGTCCAAGTAATGACTATAAATATGAGGGTGGAATTATTGAGTATGTACAATTCTTAAATAAGAATAAGAGTACAATCAGTGACAAAGTCATTTATGTAGAGGGATTGCAGGATGGTATTCTTGCAGAAGTTGCTTTGCAATATAACGATGGCTATCAATCTAGTATTTATTCTTTCTGTAATAATATTCATACGCATGAAGGTGGATATCACGAAGATGGTTTCAGAATGGCTTTGACTCGTTGTATTAATGCCTATGCGAAAAATAATAATATGATCAAAAAGGATGAGAGTTTATCTCAGGATGACGTTAAAGAGGGATTGGTTGCGATTATTTCTGTTAAGCACCCGGATCCTCAGTATGAAGGACAGACAAAGACAAAATTAGGAAATAGTGAAGTTCGTAAGATTGTTTCAAATATTGCGGGTGAACAGATCAACCGTTTCTTCTTAGAAAATCCAGATATTGCCAAGGCTATTGTAGAAAAGGCAGAAATTGCCAGCAAGGCAAGAATTGCAGCAAAAAAAGCTCGTGAATTAACACGTCGTAAATCTGCATTGGATGGAATTAGTTCATTACCAGGTAAATTAACGGATTGTTCAAGTAAAGATGCAAGTGAATGTGAAATTTATATCGTCGAAGGTGATTCTGCCGGGGGCAGCGCGAAACAAGGTCGTGACGCGAAAACACAAGCTATTTTACCTTTGCGTGGTAAGATTTTAAATGTTGAAAAAGCTAGAACGCATCGTATTTTTGAAAACCAGGAAATTCGTAGTATGATTACTGCTTTTGGATGTGGAATTCAAGAAGATGTAGATGTAACGAAATTACGTTATCACAAAATTGTTATTATGACCGATGCCGATGTCGATGGTAGTCATATTTGTACATTGATGTTGACTTTCTTATATCGTTTTATGAAACCTGTTATTGAAGGTGGATATGTTTATATTGCACAACCTCCTTTATATAAGGTGCAAAAAGGAAAAAAGATTGCCTATGCGTATAAGGAACAGGAAATGGATCAGTTGCGCGAAGAATTTAAAGATGGGTACAAAGTTCAGCGTTATAAAGGTTTAGGGGAAATGGATGCAGAACAGTTGTGGGAAACAACGATGGATCCACATCATAGAGTATTGAAACGTGTCACAATTGATGATGCGATGGAAGCGGACAGTGTATTTGATATGTTGATGGGTGAGGATGTAGAGCCTCGGCGTGAATATATTCAGGAAAATGCTGTATACGCTAATTTGGATTACTAGTAGGAGGTCCTTATGGAAGAAGAAAATAAGCGATATGACTATGTAGAAGATGTTGAAATATCCAAAGAAATGCGTACAGCCTTTCTAGATTATTCAATGTCTGTTATTGTTTCACGTGCATTACCAGATGTTCGTGATGGTATGAAACCAGTTCATCGTCGTATTTTGCATGCGATGAATCAATTGGGAATTACTTCAGGTGTTGCACATAAAAAGAGTGCACGTATTGTTGGTGAAGTTATTGGTAAGTATCACCCTCATGGGGATACAGCTGTATATGATGCGATGGTTCGTATGGCCCAGGATTTCTCTTATCGATATCCATTAGTGGATGGTCATGGAAACTTTGGTTCTCTAGATGGAGATGGAGCTGCGGCAATGCGTTATACGGAAGCTCGTATGTCAAAAATCTCTATGGAGATGCTGCGTGATATTCAAAAGGATACGGTTGATTTTATTCCAAACTATGATGGAGAAGAAAGCGAACCGGTTGTGCTGCCTAGTCGTATTCCAAACTTGTTGATCAATGGTGCTGTGGGTATTGCGGTTGGTATGGCAACAAATATTCCACCTCATAATTTATCAGAAACAATTCAAGCCATTTTTGCGGTAATGGATGATCCGGATATTACAGTTCCTCAATTAATGGAAGTAATTAAAGGACCAGACTTCCCTACTGGAGGAATCATTTTGGGTCGTAAAGGTATTCGTCAAGCATTTGAAACAGGACGTGGATCCATTATGATTCGTTCTAAGTATCGTGTTGAAGAATTATCAAACGGAAAGAAACAGATTATTTTCTATGAAATTCCTTATCAGGTCAATAAGGCAAACTTAATTACTAAAATGGCTTCTTTAATTCGTGATAAAGCAATTCAAGGTGTTACTTATTTAAACGATGAAAGTAACCGTGAAGGTATTCGTATTGTAATGGAGCTAAAGAAGGATGCGCAGGAAGAAGTAATTTTAAATCAGTTGTTTAGATTAACACCACTTCAAACTTCATTTGGTATCAATATGTTGGCACTTGAAAATGGTCGTCCTAAACAATTGCCTTTAAAAGATATTATTCATGATTATATTGATCATCAGGTTGATGTAGTTGTAAGAAAAACACAGTTTGAGTTAAAGAAAGCACAAGATCGTGCACATATCTTAGAAGGTTTACGAATTGCGATGGATCATATCGATGAAGTTATTCATATGATTCGTAGTTCTAAAAAAGATGAGGCCGGTTTATCTCAAGATTTATGTGATGCGTTTGGATTGAGCATGATTCAAGCTAAAGCTATCTTGGCAATGCAGTTAAGAAGATTATCTGGATTGGAACGAGATAAGATTGAAAATGAATATCAACAATTATTATTGACGATTGAAGATTTGAAGGATATCTTGGCAAATCATGATCGTGTTCTTCAAATCATTCGTGATGATTTAACTGAAATTGATCAGAAATATGGTGATGAAAGAAGAACTGAAATTAGTGATGCTTCTGTTGATATGGAAGATGAAGACTTAATTCCAGTGGAAGATGTAATTATCACATTAACTGAGTCTGGATATATTAAGCGTCAGCTTGTAGATACATATCGTGCTCAAAATCGCGGTGGTCGTGGAATCAAATCATTGACATTAAATGAAGAGGATTCTATCGATACTATGATTTCGATGTCGACACATGATTTCTTGTTGTTGTTTACAGATAAGGGTCGTGTATATCGATTAAAAGGATACAATGTTCCAAGTGGATCTAGAACATCTAAAGGTATTCCAATTGTGAATTTAATGACTTTGGAAAAAGGTGAAAAAGTTAATGTTCTTGTAGCTGTTCCTAAGGATGATGAAAGTGAAACATTATTATTCGTTACAAAGAATGGTATTGTGAAACGTACATCTGTATCTGAATTTGAAAATATCAATCGTAATGGTAAGATTGCGATTAGTTTAAAACCAGATGATGAATTGCGTTTTGTGAAATTAACTACAGGACAAGATGAAGTAATTATCTCTGGATCAAATGGTAAAGCTGTTCGATTCAATGAAGATCAAGTTCGTATCATGGGACGTAGTGCAAGCGGTGTATTAGGATTCAATTGTGATGGCAGTGAAGTTGTAGGTGCTGCACTATCAAGTGAAGGAGACACAGTTCTTGTTGTTTCTGAAAATGGATATGGTAAGCGTAGTAAGTTCGAAGATTATCGTTTGACTTCTCGTGGTAAAAAAGGTGTTAGCACAATTAATATCACAGAAAAGACAGGTAAGCTAATGTGTATGCGTGCGGTTACTGGTAAAGAAGATGCGATGATTGTTGCGAGTGATGGAATCATGATCCGTGTAGCTTTAGAGAATGTAGGAATCTACGGAAGAAATACGCAAGGTGTAAGATTGATCAACTTAAATGGAGATGCGAAAGTAACGCGTATGACATTGGTAGATCATGAAGAGCCTGAAGCAGAATCAGAAGAAAACACAGAAGAATAAAGTATGCAAGGAGTAAAATTATGATTTTACTCCTTTTTCATATGATAAATCAGATAGAAATAATCCAAATATATAATGTAGACAAAAAAAGAGTGAAAAATGTAAATATAATAGATATGCAAATTCTCACTGTTTGCGGTGAAAAATAATCAGTGGAATGAATAAGTCGCAAATATAATCTGCAATTTTGATGTATACAAAATGGAAAGTTGTAGACAAGATAGAACTGTAGATATAATTGCTTTCGTATATATGATCTTTGTCGCTGCATGTATTTATATTTCTGGTCATGAAAATATTATAGGTTCTTTATGTACTGTAGATGTTTTTGTGATATCTGTAATTGGCTTATATTATTTGTATTATACAGAAACATCAAAACGAATTTTTGCTTTCTTTTCTCTACTAGGCTTACTATTATTCATTTAGTTTTACTGTTTATAGGAATGGATTACAGATGGATTTCTTATATTTTGATACTTTATATCGTCGTAACATTAAATATGATTTGTAGATAAGTAGAATCATATGATAAATCCGATTTAATGTGGCTATTTCACAGAATAAGCGGTTGACTTTAGCTTTGTATTAATGGTATAAATGTGTTGAAAACAAAGATAAGGATAAGTAGATTATTCCATATATTAATTAGAGACAGTATGGCTGGTGAAAATACTGATATGAATAATTGAATAGCACCTTAGAGTGATTGAATGAAATTAGTAGTTTGATCCGGTACATACCGTTATCATGTTAAGAGATCGTATATGTATATATATGGTAAAAAGGGTGGCAACGCGAGACATCGTCCCTTTATGGGTGCGAGTGTCTCTTTTTTTATGCAGAGGAGGATATCATGTTAGATATGAAATTTGTCCGTGAAAATCCGGACATTGTCAAAGAGAACATTAAGAAAAAGTTCCAAGACTACAAATTGCCTTTAGTAAATGAAGTGTTAATGGAGGATAAAGAGCTTCGCCAAACACAACAACATGCGGATGATTTACGTGCTAATCGTAAAAAGATTTCTAAAGAAATTGGTAAGTTGATGGGCCAAGGTAAAAAAGAAGAAGCTGAAGAAATTAAGCAACAAATTGCTGAGATTGCTCACGAGTTAACAGCTTTGGAAGAAAAAGAAATTAAATTAAGAGAGTCTGTTACTGAAAAAATGATGCAGATTCCAAATATCATTGATGATAGTGTTCCTATTGGAAAAGATGATAGTGAAAACGTTGAATTAGAAAAATTTGGAGAACCTGTTGTTCCTGATTTTGAAATTCCTTATCACACTGAAATCATGGAACGTTTAAGTGGTATTGATTTGGATGCAGCACGTCGTGTAGCTGGAAATGGATTCTACTATTTAATGGGAGATATTGCTCGTCTACATTCAGCAATCTTAAATTACGCTCGTGATTTCATGATTGATAAAAAAGGATTTACTTATGTAATTCCACCATATATGATTCGTAGTTCAGTAGTTGATGGAGTAATGTCATTTGCAGAAATGGAAGGTATGATGTATAAAATCGAAGGTGAAGATTTGTATTTAATTGGTACAAGTGAACACTCTATGATTGGTAAATTCAAGGATACAATTCTTGAAGAAAAAGATCTTCCATATACTTATACTTCATACTCACCTTGTTTCCGTAAAGAAAAAGGAGCTCACGGTATTGAAGAACGTGGTGTGTATCGTATTCACCAATTTGAAAAACAAGAAATGATCGTTGTTTGTAAGCCAGAAGAAAGTATGGAATGGTTTAAAAAATTATATATGAATACTGTAGAATTCTTCAGAACATTAGATATTCCAGTACGTACATTGGAATGCTGTTCAGGTGATTTGGCAGATTTAAAATGTAAATCAGTGGATGTTGAAGCGTGGTCTCCACGTCAAAAGAAATACTTCGAAGTTGGAAGTTGCTCTAACTTAACAGATGCTCAGGCACGTCGTTTAAAGATTCGTGTTAAGGGTGAAAATGGAGAAAAGTACTTTGCGCATACATTAAACAACACTTGTGTTGCTCCACCAAGAATGTTGATTGCATTCTTAGAAAACAATTTACAGGCTGATGGATCAATCTTGATTCCAGAAGTATTACAACCTTACATGGGTGGTAAAAAGAAAATTGGTTAATCTTAAAAGCTGTCTTTGACAGCTTTTTTCTATTGCGAATTGAAAATGGATTTGATATAATAACTTAGCTACTACAATGATGTCTTATGAATCAGGTCAGGTCGGGAACGAAGCAGCCTTAAGTAAGCTCCATCATGTGTAGTAGTTTTTTATTTTTGAGGATATGAGTATGGATGATGTGAAATGGATGAAGGAAGCTATCAAGCAGGCTAAAAAAGCAGAAAGCTATGATGAGGTTCCAATTGGATGTGTCATTGTGAAAGATGATAAAGTTATTGCTCGTGGATATAATAAGCGTGAGACTTTACAACAAAGCATTGCACACGCAGAAATTATGGCAATTCAAAAAGCATGTAAGAAATTAAATACATGGAGATTAGAGGACTGCATATTATATGTAACTTTAGAACCATGTCCTATGTGTGCAGGTGCGATTATACAATCTAGAATTAAAGAAGTTGTATATGGAGCTTCAGATCCTAAAGGTGGCTGTGTGGGTACATGTACAAATTTGTTTGAAGTGTCTGAATTTAATCATCATCCTGAATATAGAAAAGGAATTCTTGAATCAGAATGTTCAGATTTATTAAAACATTTTTTTAAGAAGAAAAGAGATATGAAAAAGAAGCAGAAATCATAAATTTGAAAGATTTCTGCTTTTCATATATATTGCACTTCCCTATTTCAACCAATTGAACCTCTCATCACTGAAGTGACAGATTCTTGGGAACAGGCTTCTATCGAAACCTTTCTTACCAAGCTATCCCCGCAGTTCCTGCGGTTGTTTTATTAATTTTAACTAATTTGCTAATATGCCTTGCATCAATATATTGATAGATGCATTTACATCTCTGTCATGATTTGAATAACATTTTGGACATGTCCAATCTCTTACATTTAAATCTTTTGTTTCTTCATTCTTATATCTGCAACAATGACAGGTTTGACTGCTCGCATAGAATGTGTCTACTTTTTTGATCACTTTTCCATACCACTGGGCTTTATATTCTAGCTGTGTGGTGAACTTTGACCAGGATACATCCGATATAGACTGGGCTAGATTGTGGTTTTTAAGCATGTTCTCTACTTTTAAATCTTCAATGCAGATGATGTCGTATTCTGTAATGATTCTAGTAGATAGTTTGTTGATAAAATCCATTCTTTGATTCGCTATTTTCTTTTTTGACTTCTTATATACTCTATAATCTGTTCTTCTG